>Ga0114923_10003223_pt1 | contig 11026 bp, 9 predicted proteins | sample SumtaG_FD_89578 | JGI IMG/M metagenome (GOLD analysis project Ga0114923, IMG submission 89578) | Deep subsurface microbial communities from Indian Ocean to uncover new lineages of life (NeLLi) - Sumatra_00157 metaG | ecosystem: Environmental > Aquatic > Marine > Oceanic > Sediment | place: near...
AGTGTGATCCGGTGATCCGGACATTGTGGGTCGCCCACGCGTGCAAACAACAAGCGCATATAATCATGAATTTCTGTGACGGTACCAACTGTAGAGCGGGGATTATGAGAAGTTGCTTTCTGTTCTATGGCAATTGCAGGAGAAAGCCCCTCGATCAGGTCTACGTCCGGTTTCTCCATCAATTGTAAGAATTGCCGCGCGTATGCTGAGAGTGATTCCACATAACGCCGCTGACCTTCCGCATAAAGTGTGTCAAACGCGAGCGAAGACTTGCCTGATCCTGATAGGCCGGTAATCACGATCAGCTTGTTGCGTGACAAATCGATACTGATATTTTTTAGATTGTGGGTGCGTGCACCACGAATTTTGATGAACTCCATCGGCTACCTAAGTGCTGGTCAACCTGCTAATATACTCAAGTTTCTAGCTTTTTCCTAATCTGATTGATGTCCGCTTCATCACCCTCTGAAAAGATGTCCCCGATTGAACTGCGAGCCACTGCTGGCTTAGCGGGCATCTACGGATTGCGCATGCTTGGAATGTTCATCATTCTTCCAGTATTCGCGTTTTATGCAGAACATTTGCCCGGTGGGAACAATTACACGCTTGTTGGTGTTGCACTTGGTGCTTATGGACTTACCCAGGCAATATTACAAATTCCTTTTGGCTGGTTATCTGACCGTATCGGGCGTAAACCGGTTATCTATATTGGTTTGGTTCTATTTGCCATGGGGAGTTTCATTGCCGCATCTGCCAATGATATTTATTGGGTAATCTTTGGCCGTATTATCCAAGGTGCGGGAGCAATCTCTGCTGCGGTAATGGCTCTTGCTGCCGATCTTACCCGTGAAGAACATCGCACCAAGGCAATGGCCGCGATTGGCATGACTATCGGTACTGTCTTTGCACTCTCGCTTATCATTGCTCCTGGACTAAACCGTCTGATAGGTGTACCAGGGATTTTCGCCATGACTGGAATACTTGCACTACTGGCTATGATAGTAGTTTACAAGATCATTCCTAATCCGCTAATTAGCCGCTTCCATTCGGACACTGAAGCATCTGCTGGACGCTTCAGCAACGTGTTGCATAACCCTGAATTGTTGCGCTTGAATTTCGGTGTGTTTACGCTCCATGCGACACTTATGGCATTATGGCTTGTAGTACCGCTATCACTGCGCGATGCTGGGTTGGCAGTAGATCATCACTGGCAGATATATTTACCGGTATTACTCATTTCCATGGCGCTTATCGTTCCAGCTATCATCTACGCAGAAAAAAAGGTCAAACTTAAACCAGTATTTGTAGTAGCTGTGTCTGTACTATTGGCAAGTCAGGGATTATTGGCGCTTATGCTCGATTCTATATGGGGCATGGCGACAGCATTGCTGGTATTCTTTACTGCATTTAATCTTCTGGAAGCCAGCCTACCATCGCTTATCTCAAAGATTGCACCAGTAGACGCAAAGGGCACTGCCATTGGCGTATACAGTAGCATACAGTTTCTCGGTGCCTTTACCGGAGCAACTGCGGGAGGCTATCTATATGGGCATCATGGCGGCCCGTCGTTGTTTGCATTTTGTGGCGTTCTACTGGCATTATGGCTAGTGTTTGCTATCACCATGAAAGCACCTGCTGCTGTACGCACAAAGATGTACCATGTGAAGAAAATGGAAACGGATAAAGCCAATGGATTATCGCGTGAATTGGCATCTCTGCCAGGCGTACATGAAGCCATGGTACTGACAAGCGAAGGGGTCGCATACCTAAAAGTGGATATGAAGGGTTTTGATGAAACACGAGTTGTTCAATTACTAGGGGGAGAAGTATAAATGGCATCAATAAACAAGGTCATACTCATCGGAAACCTCGGTAAAGACCCCGAGACACGTTACATGCCTAATGGAGACGCAGTAACCAACATCACATTAGCAACGACAGAAACCTGGAAAGATAAAACGGGTGAGAAGCAAGAAAAAACTGAATGGCATCGCATCACGTTTTATAGAAAGCTAGCTGAAATTGCTGGTGAATACTTGAAGAAAGGTCGATCGGTGTATGTTGAGGGTAGGTTGGAGACCCGAAAGTGGACAGATAAGGCAGGCACTGACCGATACACGACTGAGGTAATTGCAAATGACATGAAAATGCTCGGCAGCAAGCCCGGTAGCAGTAGCTTTGAAGTAGAAAGCAAGAATGACAACACGCCAACATCTAAAGATGAACCTACCGTCAAGAGTAGTAGCGGGTTTGGAGATATGGATGACGATATACCGTTTTAACGTCTTGATTAGAAATTATTAAACCTTACTCATTTAATTACCGTACGACAAATTGTCACTGCAACACATAACAAATGTTGCATCTATGTGCGGCCTTTCATTCTTTTCAAAATAAATAAACAGCATCTTGTTCTATACAACTTTCAAGGATGCGACAAGATAAACTTCTTTATTCTTTAGCCTATTTCCCTAAGAGTCAGTATGGGCGGCTTTGCAAGCGCACTATGAGTTCCCATCAAACCTGCTGCCATCACACCTATAATCCCAGCAAATAGACCTATCAACCATATCCATAAATTAAATGTGTAAGGCAGATTCAACGTATATTCTCCAATAACATAGCCCAATGCACTTGCTCCCATTGCAGCGAATAGACCAGCTAAACCGCCAAGTATCGCAAATTCGACTGCCCAGGCACTAATTAATTGTTTGCGTTTTGCGCCCAAAGTACGAAATATTGCGGCCTCGTAAATGCGCTCATCTTGGGTAGAGATAATCGCCGCATACAGCACTACTAATCCTGCCAAAAGTGTAAACAGGAAAACAAATTCAACAGCCTTAGTCACTTGCTCTATTACTTTTTGCACCTGTGTAATAATGGCCGCTACGTCTATAACTAGAAAATTTGGGAAAGCTACGACCAGTTGATTCATCTTATCCACCCGATGCTGTGGCAAATAAAAACTAGTAATGTAGCTTGTTGGATATTGCTCCAGAACACCCGGCGGTGTTACCGCAAAAAAATTAACACGGAATGAATCCCAATCCACTTTACGTAAGCTGGTCACTACGGCAGAGAATGTGCTCCCCGCAACATCGTAAGTCAACGTATCGCCTAAGTGAACACCTATTGTTTTTGCAACACCCGCCTCCATCGACAACACTGCTTTCCCTTTGTCTCCGCTTTGCCACCAATGACCATCGATGATCTGATTATCACTTCGTATTTCACTCGCCCATGACAAATTAAACTCCCGTTTTACTAGTCTTTTTGCCCGTGTATTAGAATAATCATCCGGTGATACCATCCTGCCGTTAATAGAAGTCAGTCGAGCCCGCACCATTGGGTGTACAGTCGGCTGTACGATGTTATGCAGATTAAAAAATGCTTTCAGAGGTTGCAGTTGATCTTCCTGAATATTCACCAAGAAACGGTTGGGCGTATCAGGTGGCAGGCTGGTATGCCAGTTTTGTAACAAATCGCCGCGAATCAGCGTCAATGTCAGCAGAGCCATCAATCCCAACCCTAGCGCTACGGCTTGTACCACGGTGGTGTTACCACGTCGCCAAATACTAGCTAGCCCATAGTTCCATGATCCTCCTGTTATACTACGTGCATTTGACAAGGCTTTTACCAAAAGAAGTCCAAACAAACCAAAAATTGCTATTGCAACGATGAACCCAGTCATAACAGAAAAACCTAGATACACATCACCAGCCTTCCACAAGAATAATACCGACAATACAGTCAGTCCCAATGCATAGCCTGCCAGACTATAGGTATTCGATACGCCCATATCCCGGCGCAATACACGCAGTGCAGGCACACTTTTTAAATTGAGCAACGGAGGCAAAGCAAAACCTAGCAATAACACCATACCAACTAGTGTTCCGTGTACAACAGGCAATAAACTGGGCCAAGGTAATTCGACTGCCATCATCGTAGAAAGCCAATAAACCAGAGCCTCTTGAGCAACAAGTCCTAGCAAACACCCTATCACGCTCGCAACCATGCCAAGTATGATGAAGTGATACAGGTATAGATATAGTATCTCTGCCTGTTTTGCGCCCAGACAACGCATTACTGCGCAACCATCCAGATGGCGCAGGATGAAACGGCGGGCGGCGAGTGCTACAGCTGCTGCTGCTAACACTACGCTTGCCATAGCGGCAAGACTTAGAAATTTTTCTGCACGCTCAAGTGCTGCTTTAATTTCAGGACGTGCATCACGAATACCTTCAATTCTCTCTCCAAGTGCCAGGTGCGATTGTATCCAATTCCGGAAAGTCTTTATCGATCCAGCATCACCCCCAACCAGCAAGCGGTATGAAATGCGGCTACCTTGCTGTATCAAACCAGTCTCAGGCAAATCAATCGCATTGATCAACACACGCGGCCCTAGATTGATAAAACTGATGGAAGAATCCGGTTCCCGAGTAATCAGTGAAGCTACGATTAGATGCGCCGCACCAACTTCAATCATGTCACCTTTTTTTAGGGCAAGACGAGCTGCAAGTTTCTCTCCCACCCACACCGAACCGGGTGACGGAATTGTGTTAGCAATGCGATCCTTTTGGAATGGCAATGCTCCGTCAATGTTATCTGTAATTCGCAACTCTCCACGCAATGGATACCCAGCGGTTACTGCTTTTATCCCGACCAACATGCTGTTATCCCCTTTAACTACCATACTGGGGAATTTAAGCGCAGTAGAAGTATTCAGTCCAAGCCGTATTGCATTATCAGCGTAATACTGAGGTAGTGGACGGTCGGAAACAATAATTAGATCCGCACCAAGCAACTGGTCGCCCTGTCGAGAAAGCGCCAACTGTACCCGGTCAGTGAAAAATCCTACAGTAGTCATACCACCCACTGCGACTACCAGAGCAAATATCAGCACATGTAGCTCACCCGCACGCAAATCACGACGGAGCATACGCAATGAAAGTTTAAAAAGATTCATAAAAACCTATTTCAGCATAAAGAATTTAATGGACGTACCCAGTCAGCTTTCAATTTTCCCTCCAACCAGCTGAACCTGCCGTGTGCAACGGCTGGAAATAGCCTCGTCATGGGTTACCAGAATCAACGTGGTACCTTGCTCGCGATTCAGCTCAAACATGAGGTCTATAATTTGAGCACCGGTGGTCGAATCTAAATTACCGGTAGGTTCGTCAACTAGCAATAGTTGTGGACGCGTAACATACGCACGTGCAATAGCAACGCGCTGCTGTTCACCACCGGAAAGTTGTTTAGGATAATGCTTAAGGCGCGCACCCAACCCTACTCGTCCAAGTAACTCTAGTGCTACAGTACGCGCATTGTTCGCTCCTGAGAGTTCTAGCGGTAGCATTACATTCTCAACCGCAGTCAACACTGGAAGCAACTGAAATGATTGGAATACAAAACCTAGCATACGTCCTCGTAACGCAGCTCGTTCGTCTTCGTCCAATAGGAAAATATCCTCACCATTAAGATATACCTTGCCGCTGGATGGTGTATCCAATCCTGCCAGTAACCCCAGTAATGTGGATTTTCCTGATCCAGAAGCACCCACAACGGAGATGGCCTCCCCAGCATTCACGTCCAAGTTAATATCTTGCAAGATGGTAAGCTGAGCATCACTATTTCTGACATGCTTAGTCAGAGAAATTGCTTGAACAATAGGCCGTATAATGAAATTATCTGTCATGAAAAACTTTCTAATTGCGCTAAGTATTCTATTAAGTGCTTCTTCTGGTATCACATACAGCAGTGTAGATGCCGACACTCCATCTACGGTTTTAGCCACCGTCATGATATATGGAGATAGCTTGTCAGCCGGCTATGGCTTGCCACAAAAAGCTGGATGGGCAAATCTGCTAAAAAAAAGACTGCAAACGCAATCATCAGTTTACCAGGTGGTCAATGTTAGTATCAGCGGCGAAACAACACTAGGTGGTCGCAATCGTATTGGACAAACACTTAAGACCCACCACCCTAACATTGTTATTGTCGAACTTGGAGTCAATGACGGGTTGCGTGGTCTACCTATTAAATCCATCCAAGATAACCTGGAAGCTATTGTAGAATCCTGCCAACGGAACAAAGCAGCTATATTACTAGTAGGTATGCGCCTACCCCCAAATTATGGGGCAAGATACACACAAAAATTTCGAGACATTTATCCGCAAATAGCGGAACGTCACAAGCTCAAGTTGGTGCCATTTCTGTTTGAAGGTTTCGGCGATAAACTTGAATATTTTCAGGCAGACAGCCTACACCCGAACGAAAGTGCGCAAGAAATAATTCTAAAAAATGTTTGGAAAGTTTTACATAAAATGATTAAATCTAACTAAGGTGTGTGGAATTCTATGATCAAATGAAAATTAATCGCCTATGAATGTTTCCAGCTAGTTATGATACTGTGTTACACCCTGAAAAACGGGTATCTGCTAATAATTTTCAGTGTAGAACACCCAGAATAGAAACTCGCTGATCGATCTCCTGCATCATTTGTTGGTAGGCTGGTGCACCAATACCGCCGAACCGCCGCTTGAACTCAACCTCGGACATAAACTCTGGCAAGTCTGACCAAAACGGCATCAAATCAGAATCTCTTAATCCGGATGCTACACGCTGTTGAAGTTGTTGTGCTAAATCTATACTGGCAACTGCTTTTTCACCAAATCTAGTGCCCGCACGATCTGCAGCAATATCGTTGAATGAGAAGCCACTCCCTGTACGGGAATCCTCGATCTCCTTGTACAAACCAACCACATCAGATAACGCCGTATCAGCATAAGCAGCGATCATGGCCGAAACCATGAAATGCTTTGCGAAGTCATCACGACCACTAACTGTAACCGTCCTTCTAACAGGGCTTGGCCAAGTAGCCGCCTCTGGAGTGAGCGATTTTAGAGATTTGCCTAGTGTATAAAATGTTACAACTAAAATCGCTGCACGGTTTTCCGCTAAAGCATCACCTTTTACTGAACGCTCAGCTGCAAGACGTAATAATGGTGGCAAAACTTCAGAAAGTGACACCGTTGCTGCTACCTCACGTCGACGACTATTTTCGGTTAGTAGAGAATGATAGAAAAATAACTGCTCGCGCTCCTGCTCACTGACGATCGATGCTCGCATCTCTTTAGAAAACCCGCCCTTCCAGTGATAGACAACTTTCAACTCGCTTCGCGAGATTCTAATATTCTGAAGTGCATCTAGGCCAAGGCGATACTTCGGACTCTGTCGCAACCAGCGTATGAGTTGAGACATGAACATATCTGTAATTAGATCCGGTAGTACTAGTTTTCCAACATGTACAGACCGGGGCTGAGGAATTCTCTCTGTCTCGATCAGAGTTGCCTCTAGATTCAGATAACCACCTAGCGGATTCCCTGGTGTAGGGATACTCAGAAGAACATGAGCACTGTGGTTTGCAAGGGTTACCTGCGCACTTCCCTTCACAAAGCGGTTCGCCAGATAATTGGCGGCAAGGTCAGCGTCCTCGGATTGCACCCTAGCTACCGCAGTCATTCCTGGGCGCACCCGGTAACGATGCACGTCAATAATTTGTCTCGCACGTTTTACATGCTCGGGAACAAGGATTACTTGGCGGTTGATGCGAGGCTTATCTTCAAAAACTGTAAACAAAATAGCAGTCAGCATTAGTATAGAAGCAAACAAGCAAACTGAGAGAAACCAGAGGAATTTATACATAACAATACTGAATTAATTCCAGATCACTGCAATGATCTTTGAACAAAATGGAAATTTTTAGATACGCTGATCTTTCTCATTGTGAAATCATGATGTTATAACACCTCATCCATAAGTTTTTATCTCTATTAATTAGTTTCTATTATTAGTCTTGCAACTTTAAGCAAAAATTAAATAATAAATCTGGAATTCTGATGATGGGATATGATGTAACATTTATTACTAATAATAAAAAAGAGATATCCTAAGAAGCTAATCACGCCGTATAAATTTTAACTACTTGATAATTAATAATCAAAATACTCTCCCTAGCTTCTGGAATGCTGGAAAGCCTGGCATTTCAGGGAACTTCCCTTCAGATTTGTAGTCAACATGATACCTTTACGTCACTGGAAAACAGCCTAATAAGAAGATGGAAATTAGGCAACACTACCAGCCAAAACGTCACCTGCAGTGCTTTTACTCTAAAGTTCAGCACAAATATGCCGTATATTCAGCACAAATATGCCGTATAATTTCTTGACTTAACACCCATTTCGCTTTAGATTGCAACCACTCTACTTTCTGAAAATTATTGCTAATGGACTATACCCATATGATATCGGGCCTTATTGATTTACCTTGGTGGGGTTATGTTGTATTTACCTTGGTTCTCACCCATATCACGATTGCTAGCATCACCATTTATCTCCATCGCCATCAGGCCCATCGGGCACTGGAATTACATGCGCTACCTAGTCATTTCTTTCGTTTCTGGCTGTGGCTTACCACTGGTATGGTCACCAAAGAATGGACAGCGATTCACCGCAAGCATCATGCCAAATGCGAAACCACTGACGATCCCCATAGTCCTCAAATTCTTAGCATAGGAAAAGTGGTACGGGAAGGCGCAGAACTCTACCGCCAAGAATCAAAAAACTTGGAAACCCTAGAAAGATATGGTCATGGTACACCCGACGATTGGATGGAACGAAAAATTTACAGTAAACACAGCGTTATGGGCGTCTCATTGATGCTGGTCATTAATCTCGTTCTGTTCGGCCCGATTGGACTCACTATATGGGCAGTACAAATGGCTTGGTCACCATTTTTGGCCGCTGGGATCATTAATGGTGTGGGTCACTACTGGGGGTATCGCAACTTCCAAGCTGAGGATGCGAGTCGCAACATTATCCCCTGGGGTATTCTTATTGGTGGTGAGGAATTGCATAACAATCATCATGCTTATGCTACTTCTGCGCGCTTATCTAACAAGTGGTATGAATTCGACATAGGCTGGATGTACATATGTATTCTGAAGTCGTTGGGGCTCGCTCAAGTGAGGAAAACAGCACCTAAATTACGCTTTAATATGGCCAAAACTAAGTGTGATCTTGACACGCTGCACGCAGTGATTTCTCATCGCTACGAAGTACTAGCAAAATATGCTCATTCCCTTAAGCACACGTTTGCCAAGGAAATGGATCACGTGAGAGAAATAGCAACGCATTATGGCGTGGACCACCCTACCCTTAAACGTTGGATTCTAGCTGACTCTAAATCATTGCAAGAACACGAACGCACCAAGTTGAGCTTGGTGCTGAGTAAGACTAGAACACTTGACAAGGTCTATACCATGCGTGAAGAGCTCGTGTCGGTGTGGCAGCGCTCCACCGCATCCAAAGATGAGCTGGTCAAGCAGTTGGAAGATTGGTGTCACCGTGCAGAGGAGAGTGGTATCGAAGTACTAGAGAATTTTTCTCGTAGGCTACGCTGCTACGCATAATGACCACTTGATAGGTGATAGGTTAAATAAATAGAGATACTATTTTGATATAAATAACCCGCTATAAGCGGGTTTTTATTTGCACTTTATAATTTTTGCTTTTCAGAAAAAGCGCTACTTGAGTTTGGTTTCCTTATATTTAACATGCTTACGCGCTACCGGATCGAATTTCAGAATTTCTATTTTTTCCGGAGTAATTCGTTTATTCTTGGTAGTAGTATAGAAGTGTCCGGTTCCGGCCGAAGATTCAAGTTTTATTTTCTCACGCATGATGTAATCCCTAAATTTTTAAGGCTTAAAGTTTTTTATCGGTTTCTTAGATGCTATTCCGCGGGCACGCATTCTTGCTAGAACTGCGTCAATACCATTCTTGTCTATGGTTCGTAGCCCCGCGTTGGATAAGCGCAAGGTAACCCAACGTTTCTCACTCTCAACCCAGAATTTACGATGTTGTAAATTGGGAAGAAAGCGCCGCTTGGTTTTGTTGTTGGCATGGGAAACATGGTGGCCAGACATGGGTTTCTTGCCAGTAACTTCACATACTCGCGACATGACAATGTACTCCAGAATTCTTAAAAAGGCGCATTATATACTGATTCTTTGCCAAAGTTGGTATTATTATCCATGAGTCATCACTTGTCGCAATGGGACACATACCTACGATTTAATTTGTAACATGAACAGTAAATAATAAAACTTAAATCGTAATTCTGAAAACAGGATTGAACCAAAGGGGCTGATTTCTTTCTGTAACATAGGGCCGTTTTTAGGTTAAACTCCTGTTCCCACGCCAAACGAATCAAATAAAGTATCTATGGCTAAAATCTCCTTACCCCACACTAGGTGTCTGCTTTTAGGGCTGACTGGCGGAGTGGCAGCGTACAAAGCGGCAGAGATTGCACGCTTGTTGATGCAGGAAAATGTGGATGTACAACCGGTAATGACCGAATCGGCTTGCCGTTTTGTTGGTCCAGCCACATTGCAAGCATTGACCGGCAAAACGGTCTTCACCGATCTATGGGACAACCGCATTGCCAATAATATGGCGCACATAAATATCTCACGTGATGTAGATGCTATCCTGATTGCTCCTGCCAGCGCAGATTTTATAGCTAAACTTGCTAATGGATTTGCAAATGACCTCCTCTCGACACTATGTCTCGCACGCGATTGCCCTTTATTTATTGCCCCTGCCATGAACCGGCAAATGTGGGAAAACTCTGCCACTCAACGTAATTTGGCCACCCTGCAACGTGATGGTGTGACAATATTTGGCCCCGTCTATGGTACTCAGGCATGCGGAGAAACTGGTATGGGGCGCATGTTGGAAGCTCAGGAACTGGTGAAAGCAATGCTAACTTTTTTCCAGCCAAAGCAACTGCAAAATAAGCGTGTTCTCATCACTGCTGGACCAACCTACGAGGCCATCGACGCAGTTCGCGGCATCACCAATTTAAGTTCCGGTAAAATGGGTTATACAGTGGCCTGCGCCGCACTGGAAGCAGGTGCAAAAGTTACTCTCATCTCTGGTCCAGTATGTCGGGAAGCCCCTTTTGG
>Ga0114923_10003226_pt1 | contig 11022 bp, 9 predicted proteins | sample SumtaG_FD_89578 | JGI IMG/M metagenome (GOLD analysis project Ga0114923, IMG submission 89578) | Deep subsurface microbial communities from Indian Ocean to uncover new lineages of life (NeLLi) - Sumatra_00157 metaG | ecosystem: Environmental > Aquatic > Marine > Oceanic > Sediment | place: near...
GCTGCGGTTGAAGAAGGTGTTGTTCCTGGTGGTGGGGTTGCGTTAATTCGTGCGCTTGACGCAATTAAATCGCTTAAAGGTAATAATGCGGATCAAGATATGGGTATTGGTATTATTCGTCGCGCGATTGAAGCACCATTACGTATTATTGTTAAAAACGCAGGTGAGGAAGATTCGGTTATTTTATCTAAGGTTGTGGAAGGCAAAGATGACTTTGGTTTTAATGCAGCAACCGGCGAATATGGCAACATGATCAAAATGGGCATCATTGATCCTACTAAGGTTACACGCACTGCATTGCAAAGTGCGGCATCAGTTGCAGGCATGATGTTGATAACTGAATGTATGGTCGCTGATATTCCGAAAAAAGAAGACGCTTGTGCGCATGCTGCCGGCGGCGGCATGGGCGGTATGGGTGGAATGGGCGGCATGATGTAACCAAATGGGGTCAGGTATCGACAACAGACAACAAAAAACTTGTTGTCTGTTGTCGATACCTGACCCCGCTACGGAGGAAACTTTGAAGTTTAAATTTATTTTAGTTGTAATTTGTTTGGTTTTAGTTGGTGTAGTGGTGGTTCAGGCTTCTACCAGTAATAATCTGGTTAATGGATTTACTTCGGCACAACAGAAGCAAATTGAAAAGATTGTTCATAATTATTTAGTGCAAAATCCACAAGTGTTAGATGAGGCATCTAAAGCTTTACAACTACAACACTTAAAACAATTAACCGAACGAGCGGTTAAAGGCGCAAGAATTAGTACGGATGATTTATTGAGATCTAATAGTCCGATTGCTGGGAATCCTCATGGTTCGGTTACCATGGTTGCGTTTTTAGATTATCAATGTCCGTTTTGCCGTGCGATGATACCGATGGTTGAACATTTAATTAAAATTAATCCAGAATTACGCGTGGTATTTAAAGAATTTCCGGTACACGGTAAATATTCTATTATGGCGGCCAAAGTTGCACTCGCTGCTAATTTACAAGGTAAATATTGGGAAGCGCATAAGGTATTAATGCAGGCGCCGATGTTTTTAACCGAACAAGGTATTATGAGTGCGGCTAAATCAACCGGTGTGGATATACAACAATTAATTGCAGATACGCAAAAGCCAAGCATCGCAGCAGAAATTAATGGAGCGGTCAAATTGGCGCAAAAACTACAATTAGAAGGTGACCCGTCATACTTTTTTATGAAAACTGATATGAAAGATGACTCAAGCGAGCCAATTTATTTTATTCCTGGTTATGGTTCGGAAAAAGAGCTGCAAGCGCTGATTAATAAGATTGGATAAGATGATTTATCAAACAATCTCCCAACCATTTTTTTCTGCGAACTTACGTAATTTCCTATCTGGACTTACTGCAATTGCACATCCTACGGCAGAAAGCAATATTGCATCGTGAATAGAGTTACCATAAGCTACGCAATCTTTAATGTTAGCTTGATATTGCTGACAAAGTTTTTCTGCAATGGTTAATTTTTCTTCGGCAAAAGGACTTTGCGCAGGTTCTTGCTCAGTAAAATAATTATCTTCGAGCACGCAATGGGTTGCTTCGACATGCTCAATATTCAAATGTTTGGCAAAAATTTCTGCAATAAAATACGGTGTTCCGGTTAATAAAATTAAAGCATCGTGTGACGCGCGATGTTGTTCGATTTTTTGAATTAATTCTGGATGAATTTTTTTTAACAAATTTTCGGTGACAAATTTTTCTGCTAATTTTTTAATTTCATCCTCGGAAAATCCCACTAAATATGCTTTATTCTTAATGAAAACACGAAATTTATATTTTGGCAGTAATTTTAAAATCGAAAGCCAATATTTAAAAAGTCGCCATATGCCAAGATGGCGTTGCTTGATCAAATGGAAGAAAAATGATTTTTCAGAACTCAATCCTTGCAAGATCGTTCCGTCTAAATCAAAGAATGCAATGCGTCTGACCATAAATTAATTTCGCTTTAATTATCTCAAATAAATATTTTAAAGGAAATTTTGCAAATTGTCTACGCGATAATGTAGAAGCTGCTTGCTTTAAGGCATAAGCGAGTTATAATAAAAGCTTATTTCATATGGGAAATGATGGGTTGGTGGAAAAGGTTATTACATTTCAAGACTTAATTTTTAATTTGCAAAAATTTTGGGCGAGTCAGGGATGTATTATTATGCAGCCTTTGGATTTGCAAGTTGGTGCGGGAACCTTTCATCCGGCGACATTTTTGCGCGCGATTGGACCGGAACCATGGCGCGCCGCTTACGTACAACCAAGTCGTCGTCCAACTGATGGACGTTATGGCGAAAATCCTAATCGGGTGCAACATTATTATCAATTTCAAGTGACGTTAAAACCATCGCCAAATAATATTCAAGATCTTTATTTAGATTCGCTGCGCGATTTAGGAATTGATTTTTTAGAGCACGATATTCGTTTTGTTGAAGATAATTGGGAATCGCCCACGCTGGGAGCTTGGGGTCTCGGCTGGGAAGTTTGGCTGGATGGCATGGAAATCACTCAATTTACTTATTTCCAACAAGTTGGCGGTTTAGCGTGCAAACCGATAATTGGCGAAATCACCTATGGTTTAGAACGCATCGCAATGTATTTGCGAAAAGTTGATAGCATGTTTGATTTGGTTTGGGCGAAAACTCCGTTGAAGACCGTTACTTATGGCGATGTGTTTTTGCAAAATGAACAAGAAATGTCGGCGTATAATTTTGAATATGCGAATGTTGATGCGCTTTTTAATGAATTTAAAACTTGCGAGGAACAATGCGCGCAATTAATTGAAAATGCATTACCATTACCTGCGTATGAAATGGTGCTGAAAGCATCACACACATTTAATTTGCTTGATGCCAGGGGCGCGATTTCGGTAACTGAGCGGCAACAATATATTTTGCGGGTGCGCAAACTTGCGCGTTTAGTTGCAGAAAATTATTATGCCTCGCGCGAACAACTTGGTTTTCCTTTACTTAAGGGAGGCCAAAAATCATGAAAAAAATTCATAAGCAGTCATCCCGCGACTTGATCGCGGGATCCAGAGGGATCGCGCGGGATGACAAAGTAGTCAAAAAAGATTTTTTATTTGAGATATTAACCGAAGAATTACCGCCGCGAAATTTAGAAATGCTTTCTTTTGCGTTAGCAGAAAATTTTGCCGAATCTTTAGAAAAACATAATTTACATTACAAAGAAATAAAATCATTTGCAACGCCACGTCGCTTAACAATTCTTATTGAACAACTTGATAAAACGCAACCAACGCAAAAGATTGAGAAAAGGGGTCCTGCGATAGATGCAGCGTTTGATGCGCAAGGCAAACCAACGCAAGCATGTGTTGGGTTTGCTAAATCTTGTAAAATAACACCAGATAAATTAACTACGTTGAAAAATGATAAAGGCGAATGGGTGGTTTATCAAACAACCAAACCGGGTAAAGATGTTTTTCGTTTAATGCCAGAAATTGTAAATTCTGCATTAAAAAATTTGCCGATTAATAAATTAATGCGGTGGGGTGAAGGTGAATTTGAATTTGTGCGTCCGGTGCATTCAATTATTTTAATGTTTGGCAAAAAAATTATTTCCGCAGAATTTTTTGGAATTAAAAGTAATAACACAACGCGCGGGCATCGATTTTTATCACACGGCAAAATAAAAATTAAAAATCCTGGCGATTATGAAAAGATTTTACAAAAACATTTTGTGATGGTAGATTTTAATAAACGTAAAGAAAAAATCAAACAACAAGCTTTGGATTTAGCAAAAAAAATTAGCGGGCAAGCACAAATCGATGATGATTTATTAAATGAAGTTACCTCTCTTGTTGAGTGGCCGGTTGCATTATTGGCGCGTTTTCCTGCGCTTTTTTTAAAGGTTCCGCCGGAATTATTAATTTCTTCGATCAAGCAACATCAAAAATGTTTTCCGCTTAAAGACAAACAAAATAAATTATTACCGAATTTTATTACCATAAGTAATATAGAAAGCAAACATCCGAAGGTTGTGGTTCAAGGAAATGAGAAGGTAATGAATGCGCGTTTAAGTGACGCAGAGTTTTTTTATCAAACTGATCGTAAGCAATCATTAGTCAGCCGAGTTGGCGAATTAAAATCCGTAATTTTCCAGCAACAACTTGGAAGTTTGTATGATAAAACTAAACGCCTTATGAATTTGGTTGTATGGATTGCGGAATTGGTTCAAGGAAATAAGGATCCTGTAGAACGTGCGGCCTTTTTAGCCAAAACAGATTTGTTAACGAAAGTGGTTGGTGAATTTCCTGAGCTGCAAGGAATCATGGGATCTCATTACGCTTTGCAAGACCAGGAACCAGAAGAAGTTGCGTTGGCGATTCGTGAACAATATATGCCGATTAATGCAGGGGCTTCTTTACCCAAAACTTTAACCGGCCAAATTTTAGCGATTGCTGATCGGATTGATACGTTGGTAGGAATTTTTGGGATTGATAAAGCGCCTACTGGAGATAAAGATCCATTTGCATTGCGTCGTGCAGCATACGGCATCATTCGCATTATCATCGAAAACAAGCTCGATCTTAATTTGCAATTTTTGCTTGAAAAATCTTTAGATTTATATGGGGATAAAATCAAGCGCGATAATTTGGTGGAACAAATTTTGCAGTTTATTTCTGACCGACTAAAAACTTATGTATTGGACCAGGAATTTTCTATACATGAATTTGCATCCATTTTTGCGCGCAAAATTTATCGCCCGTATGATTTTTATTTGCGACTTTTAGCGGTTAAGGAATTTTTTACTTTGCCGGTTGCGGGTAATTTAGCGGCTGCAAATAAACGTGTTAGTAAAATTTTAACAAAAGAGGCACAAGCGTTAATTGCAGGTCATGTTTTAGATGAAAATTTATTGAAAGAGCCTGCCGAAATTAAATTAGCGGAATTGATTGTCGCCAAAGAAGAACGAATCAAGCAATTGGCGGAGTCAAAAGAATATGTTGCTTTGCTACAGGATTTGGCGGGGCTGCAACAACCAATTGATGATTTTTTTGATAACGTAATGGTAATGGTTGAAGATGAAAAAGTACGCGCCAATCGGTTGCTATTATTGTCTAAATTGCGCGAATTATTTTTGCAAGTTGCGGATATTTCTTTGATTCCGAAGTAGTCTTTTATCAATTCTTAAAAAACCCATCTCACAAAAACGTTTGTCATTTTAGTAGTTTTTACAACTACTTAGTGTGAACGGCAGCGGCGGCGGTTGCCGCACAAGAACCATATACTATACTGTAGTATATGAGGGTTCTGTGATGCTGCGCAACACTACAAAAACACACGAAAACTTCACGTTTGACCATCTAGCCAAAAGGCAAAAAACGGGCGGTTTGCTAAAGAAACGTAAGAGAGATGACTATTACGAGAAAACTATAAGTAATTTGGAAGCATTATGTGATAATAAAGATTTAATAACTTCATTTAAGGGCATATTTTTTGATGAGCTACAGTTTATTGAGGATATAGATAAAATTTCCCAGGTTTTTGAACCGACAGCTCATTTAATCCCAAAACATAAAAATCCAACCGATGATACATATAGCCAAGACTGTGGAGAAATGACAATAAGATTGAGTGCTTTTCTAAAACAGCATGCTAAATCAACAGGTAATTTATTTGAGTCCGTTCTAGAAATCTTGGTTTATATACGTAGCGTTCAAACGAGAAAAAAAAATAATTATAATGCAGAGCTCAGACAAAAAGATTGTAACGAACAATTCTTAACGCCTTTTAGTAATTCTCCTCGTTATGGGATTATACATGATACAGCATCATCAAAATGCTGCAATACTGATTATAACGATTGTAAGGATTTTAATTTTTGCGGACTGAAATTAAGAACAAAACAATCAATTGCGAGAAATTCTGAATTTACTGAACTTACAACAAAAGTAATATTAGAACCTGAAAATGATTCTGATAGATCTTCCTCAAGTACAACCATTACAAAAATAGAATTTTGGGATCAAAATATACCAAAACACATTAAAAAAGATGATCCAGGGTTATGGAAATCATATTCAATCTTAGGGAAAAAATATCGACCGACTGGTGTTTTGGAACATGTAAATGCTAAATATCTCAATGAAGCAACTACATTACTTTCTATATTTTTCGATTTGTGCCTTATGCCAATGAAGAAAGATATGTCTGATAATTCGAAGAAAGCAAAATTACGTGAAATAGCCACATTCGAATGGTTGTTACAACAGGTTTCTCCTTTTGTTAGAGGAACACCTACAAATACAAAAATACTAATATCTGCCATATTATTAATGCATGGTTTCAAACCAGAATTTCCTTTTGGACATAATGATAAAAATTGTTTTTTAAGTTTTTCGTGCAACTTAGATGAGTATCTGAAGTTGTGGCCAAAAAACACACCATATGTGGAAAATGACTTCTCATTATTGGATGGTGTTGAGGTGAAATCTTCGAAGTTAAAAACGAGTAAGATTATAATTAAATTAATGGAATATTATTGTTATTGTGGAAGGATGATAGAAGCTTTTGATATTCTTGTCGAAAACGATACGAAAGAAATATTATCAGCGCTAATAAAAAAAGGAAAATGGCGTGCTTTGGAAAAGATCATAGAGATTATAGACATAATGCAAGATTCTGGAGTATTGAGTTTAGCTAAAGATTATATTGTAAAAGCTATTCAAGCCGCTACTCCAAATAAGTACATATCATCTTCTTATGCATCGTGTGTCGATATGTTAGTTCAAAAAAAGTGGTTAGGTATTAATTCTCTTAAGATTTTGCAGTGTGTATATCATGTGCGATATGATGAAACTTTTGATGAAATACAATTAGACCACAAGGCTATTATTAAACTTTTTAAAGAACTTGATGAAAAAATGAATAAATGCCTGATTTCTCCTGCAAAATCATTTTCATTTTTTGCTTTATTTAAAAAATATAGAATTGCTAACATACCTGGCGCTCATGATACATTGGGAGGAATTACCCATTTGCAATATCGGCTACATAATCTTTTAAAATCTCAACTATCTAAATTAAAAGCTTCTCAGCTCGAATATATACGGTGGTATGTCGAACAGGTAGTGGACAACAAACCTCATGCTTTACGATTAGTATTTAATTCAACAAATAAAAACCCATGTGCTTTTGCTGATACAGACATGTTCAGCGATTTCAAACAACAACTAAATGAGGAGTTGCGTTGCCGTAATCGCTCAATAGTTTCATATAATTTCAGCTCTGCAGTGTAGACAAAGATATGACTTCAGAGTAGAATTCAGAGCATGAATGTTATTGAACTATTAAAATGATAGAAAGCAAAACCTTGATAAGCAAAATGAAATTAGCAATTCTTGATCGTGACGGTGTAATTAACGAAGATTCGCCAGATTATATTAAATCGTCCGACGAATGGCACGCGATTTCGGGAAGCCTTGAAGCGATTGCTAAATTAAATCAGGCTGGTTTTACCGTGGTGGTTGTGACCAATCAGTCAGGTGTTGGTCGGGGATATTTTTCGCAAAAAGATTTGCAAAATATACATCAGAAAATGCACCAAGAACTTGCTAAAATCGGCGGTAAAATCGATAAAATTTATTTTTGTCCGCATACGCCTGATGACAATTGTGATTGCCGCAAACCAAAGGCGGGAATGTTTAAACAAATTGCGCAAGATTATAAAATTGATTTACAGGGCGCAATAAATATTGGCGATACACTGCGCGATATTCAAGCCGGAGAAGCGTTTGGTTGTCGCAATATTTTAGTTCTAACTGGCAAAGGCGAAAAGATTTTCAAAGATAATCCTGAAATTCAAGCCGAAGTTTTTCCCAATTTAGCTTCTACAGTAGATGCTTTGTTAAAAGAAATTTTTTAGTGACGTCTCCTTCTTGTTCTTGGGTTCCTTATCTATACAACCTCGGAGTTTGTTGCACTTCTTTTTAGAATTTTCCAACAACGCCACAACACATCACCATTTTTAGCGGTTATGTAAGGAGTGCAAACTAAAATAACTCGGTATTTGCCAAGTCGGTAATTAACGAGTAAAGTTGATAATCCGCAACTATTGTCAACAAAATTTGATTGCGCAACTAGAAATAGTTGACAATAGTTGCGGATTAGGGGTAAAATTAGTCGCAAATAAAGTGGCAACAGGAGCAAATTATGGAATGGGAATCATTAGGGTTTAAAGATAACCCGTTTAACACAGATCCAATTATACAATCAACAATTGATTTATATACGGGTCAAGAACAGTTAATTTGTAATGCTCCCCACTAATCAAGCGACATCTAAGGTATAATCTCCAAATTGTTTTTCAAAATTAACGGGTGTTTGATACTTCAACGCTGAATGCAAATATTCGTTATTGTATTCCTCAGCTACGCCGCGTCCTTAATGGGGAGCAGTATAAATTAAGCTATGCCAAAATGTTTTATTAGAAAGAAATGTATTAATGGTTATTGAAGGCGCCAGGGGTGTTGGCACCACATCTTTTGCTAATTTTCTGCGATTTTCAGCACAATCAGCGAAAAATTACTTTACGCCAGCTAACGAAATAAGAGTGGGAGCAGGATGGTCTCTTGAGATCCTTTTGAGCGTAATTATTGCTAATATAGTTCGTGAAATGGAATTATCACAAAATGAGAAGTTTATTAAAGATCCGCGCTTCCAAAATGCCAAAGCTCTTTCTACACGTATTGCCGAAACATATCGTTCTTTTGGTATAAATGCTTTAGGTTTTGGTGCTAGTTATGGCAAGCAAGCTGGTGTTGTAACACAGCCTATTATTGTCCAAGAAGCTGTTCTTGGGCATCATTTAGAAGATTTAGCTGCACTTGTTCAATCTATAGGATATAAATATGGATTATTACTACAACTTAATAATTTAGATGTTGATGAAATTCACGATGGAAAACACCTAAAATATTTATTCAATGAATTGCGAGATTATATACAAACAGCTAATGTTAGTTGGATGTTTATTGGTGATATAGGCTTAAGAAAATTCATTGCTCAGCGAGTTGATCGACTAGATGACATAGTTAGTTATGAAGCAGAGATTCAGCCATTAGATAAAATAAATTATATTAAACTTGTTGGTAAACGGGTGCAGTTTTATAGAAATATTTCTACAGCTCAATTACCCATTGAAAAAGATGTTTTTTTATATCTTTTTAATATTACAAAAGGGAGGTTGCGTTATGTATTTGGCCTAATTAAACGATTATTAAATGAATTAAATGTTGGGGGTCTTGTAGATAAGCTCACTTTAGGTTTGACCAGGCCGATGATAGTTAAACTTGCTACAGATAGGTTATCTAAACATGGTTTAACTTTTAACGAAGAAGAAATTTTAAAAGAACTTGTTAAACTAGGTTCAGCAAGCGCAACTATAATTTCGGACAGATTGAAAAAATCCAGACAGTATATCTCTAAAATTCTCGTAAAATTATGTGATATTAAATTGCTTGAGGTTAGGCGTGAAGGACGAAATAGGATTTATTTGCCAGTTTTGGATGTTGTAATTGCTTATGGGAATGAATAATCACCGAGCAATCCCATGTTTGGAGGTTTGTATAATTTCAATAAAATCTTGAATTTCTGGGCATTGCTCAATCATCGGTTGGAGTCGGGTAATAGCTTCTTTAGTGGTTAAACCTTCATGATAAGTGATTTTGTAAGCGCGTTTTAGTAGTTGGCGGGTCTCGGGAGCAAAACCGCGGCGGCGTAATCCAATGCTGTTTAAACCAAATGGTTTTGCATAAATATCGTTTCCAGCAACTTTTACAAAAGGTAACACATCTTTGGTTACGAGTGCGGCGCCAGCAATAAAACTATGTGCGCCCAAATGACAAAATTGATAAATTACCGAAAAGCCGCCCAAAACCACATAATCATCAACTTGCACGTGGCCTGCGAGCGTTGCGTTGTTGGCAAAAACTGTATGATTGCCGATTTGACAATCATGCGCGATGTGTACATATGACATCAACATATTATTATTGCCGATACGCGTTGTTTTTTCTCCGTTTGGAGTGCCGCGATCAATCGTACAAAATTCGCGGATAATATTATTATCGCCAATTTCTAAATAAGTTTTTTCGCCTTGGTATTTTATGTCTTGCGGATCTTCGCCGATCGAAGCAAATTGATAAATTTTATTATTCGCGCCAATTTTAGTTGCGCCTTTAATTATAGTATGCGGGCCGATCCATGTTCCCGCACCAATTTCAACATCTGCCCCAATAATTGTGTATGGGCCAATAACTACGTCCGGCGCAATTTTGGCAGATGGATCTATAATGGCGAGTTTATCAATCAAAATTATCCACCTTCTTTCTCTAATGGTGCTTTAACGCTCATTAAATCTGCGCTACAGGCGATTTCGTCGCCTACTTTGGCGATACCACGCATTTTATTTAGGACGCCACGCATTTTAATTACTTCAATTTCCAGTTGTAGTTGGTCCCCTGGCTCAACGATTTTTTTGAAACGAGCTTTATCGATTCCGGCAAAATAATATAAATTATTGCCGTGAGGATCTTCGCCGGTTGAAGCAAAAGCTAAAATTGCTGAAGCTTGCGCTAAGGCTTCAATAATTAAAACTCCGGGCATCACTGGGCGCTGTGGAAAATGTCCGACAAAAAAAGGTTCATTCATCGTGACGTTTTTAATTGCGGTTAAAGATTTAAATGGATCGATTTTTAAAACACGATCTACCAACAAAAAAGGTGGGCGATGCGGCAAATGCTTTAAAATGCCATGAATGTCTAAAGCGATTTCAGTCATAATGTATCTCCGTTTCATGTGGGCACGTGTCCCTACATTTTTAATTAGAAGGATCTAGTTTTTCCAAAGTTTTTTCCACGTTATATAATCTGCGCGCCATTTTATCCAGATAATAAAATCTAACCGCGTTTTTACGCCATTCACGATTCTTCATTAAGCCAACCCCGGAAGAATAAATTCCGGGTTCTTTAATCGAGCGTGAAACAACC
>Ga0114923_10003227_pt1 | contig 11019 bp, 15 predicted proteins | sample SumtaG_FD_89578 | JGI IMG/M metagenome (GOLD analysis project Ga0114923, IMG submission 89578) | Deep subsurface microbial communities from Indian Ocean to uncover new lineages of life (NeLLi) - Sumatra_00157 metaG | ecosystem: Environmental > Aquatic > Marine > Oceanic > Sediment | place: near...
ATCCTTCAGAGCCTTTTCAGCAAGTGCACTAACAGGTATTACAAGAGTATCAGGAAATGCTTCTTTCAATCTCCTAAGGTTTTCATCACTATTCGGACGGTCGATTTTATTTGCGGCAATTATGATTGGTTTTGCGACTCGTCTCAATATGGATACGAATTGCTTGATATCTTCGTCACTCCATTTGTCTGCTGAACCGGCAGTTAATCCAGATTCCCTAATTGTTTTCAGGATATGGCCTCTACTGATTTGCAGACCGGATAGCTTTGCTAGTAGTAACTCATCAAGTTTTGCTCCTTCAGTCCTTACCCTCGATGTTATCCTTCTCCAATCCTTTGTGACAATGGCTAGCATCCATTCAGTAATCTCTTCCTCTAGGAATTTCACATCTTCAACCGGATCGTGAGTTCCCACGTCGACCTCTTGTCCTTCGGAATCTAGCGCTCCACTAGCATCAACAATATGAATCAGAACATCTGCTTGATTAAGATCGTCTAGAAATTGATTTCCCATACCCCGCCCTTCATGCGCACCTGGTACAAGGCCGGCTACATCTATCAGTTTGATGGGTACAAGACGAATACCTTCGATGCAAATCGAATTCTGTGGATTATCAGTCACATCAAAATCACGACAGGCGCATGGGGTACGAACATGCGTAACTCCAACGTTTGCTTCAATAGTTGTAAAGGGATAGCTACCAACTTTGAAATCAGTCATACATGCTGCATTCGTAAAAGAGGTTTTACCTGAAGAAGGCTTGCCAACGATCCCGACTGAAAATCCCATTTTATATTTCTCCAGAAAATCTACTTCCCCCTTATGATTCACTGACTTAAATCTCAATCTTAAGATGAATACTTCATAAGTTTCGATTACTCACTACTTTGATACAATTAATTGAAGTTCTGCAACCTCTTTTTCTGATAGCCTCTTGAATTGTAGCTAATCTGTGCATAGGTACATATAATAGTGAAAAAGAGCTAGCAACAGATAACAATCTGGTTCCAGATTGTAATTTAACGATAGGTGAATTATATGCACCGAAAGAGACAGGGAGGGCGTGGCCGCTTTCCAATTCAACCCACGATCGGAAAGAAACCAAAAGCAGAACGACTGAGCCCAAGCCCACTGGGAGATAGTGTCGAGATTCATTTGGATTTTGCTGAAGCAGAAGTGCTTAGACTTGTTGACATTGAGGGAATGTATCAAGAACAAGCTGGCAAGATGATGGGAGTTTCACGTGGAACAATATGGAGATTACTCACAAGTGCGAGACGAAAGATTGCACTGTCCCTGTTCGAAGGTCGCTCACTCATAGTAGGGTTCCCAGATTAAAGGGAATAACCTAATTTCGCTTAAATCAAGCATGTCCATTTGTTAAGTTTATTTGTGTTTAAATTTCATGTGCTAATAAGCGCCAATCGCACTTTGATACTATCATTAGGGGGTATAGCTCTAAAACCGTCAGAAATGGCTCAAATGCCACCCTACGAGTATGCTTTATGTGCGACACTAGCTTATATACGGAAATTGGCGGATATACCTTGAGAGATGTGCCGTGAATATAGGATTTGCAACTAATATAGAACTTGTCAGCGATTACATTCTGATAAGACGTCCCGCTTTACCACGATTCTGGGATCCAGTTTCACGTCCTTACGTAGCACTAATTGTGGAGGACCCAATTTCTGAAAAGATGATTAGATACTATCTGTCATTTGGAAATGGAATAAACGAGGAGGGTCGAGAACTTCTTGATGTTGTAGATCTTGATGTTCTTGCCAACGATCTGGAGCATGGTGCGTTACTTGAGGTGCGGTTCAGTGCAACTCAAGCAAACTTATACCAACTTGAGATACTAAGGGGAATGCCTTGTTGGAGATGGATTGGTAAATATCGAGGTATTCAAGATTTCAACTACCCATCAACAATTGATTGGGAATCTTTGATAATAGAGAGTAGGGTAGTAATGCCTCACGGAATTATCGGATAGAAAATGCGTATTCTTCTTGTAGATACATAAAAGCCGGCGTGAAAGAGAAATCTAATATCTGATTTTTCACTATTATTCAGCGATGTCAGCGATAGAGAATTACAGACGGGAGCAAGTCATGTCGAAACTTGCTTATGCTAGACGTTCTGCGAAATTTTATGCTACAGATCAGAATTATCAGAGAGAAGTAAAACGATCATTCCAAGGCAAATCTGTAGAAAAGGATGATATGCTGATAGTACCTTTCAAGTTTGTAATTCTATCGCGAATCAGATCATTCCTAGGTCGTTTGTTTTAGATTATTTTCATGTTTCTAGAAGGGTAAGATGCAGTCTGCATAGAAGAACTTAAATGTAAAGTTTACTTTACGTTAAGTGTACTTTACATTGGCGTACGGTTGTGCCAAAAATGATTGCAAACAAACTCAAGGATCTCCGTGAAAAAATGATGAAGCAGTCGGTGAGATCTGAAGATTGGACACAGGAGGGTCTGGCAAAAAGACTTGGTGTGACACGACAGACCATTATTTCGATGGAAAAAGGCACCTATAATCCATCACTGGTCCTTGCATTCAAAATAGCACATGAATTCGGAATGGCAATTGAAGATATATTTGAATATAGAGATGAAAAAAATGGAGAATAAATTACCGCAACTATCGAATAGGAGTATTGTGGCATTATTGATTACAATACCTGTAGCATGTTTACTAGCACTAATCGTTACAATAATCATTATACCAACTATGTCCTGGCCTCCCGATCCTCCATTAATAGCTGCAACTATCGTTGGTCCAATAATAATAGTTGGATTTATGATCTATGGAGCTAACCTTAGAGACGAACGAACTGTGCAGGTATCTGACAAAGCAGCACGAAATGGGTTCATGTTTATCTTATATGTCATCCCAATTCTACTGGTAGTTCTTTCCGTGACAGGTGCATCTTTTGAAACCCTGATGGTACTCCTAATATTGGTACTTGGAGTGATTGCAGTTGCTGGTATATCTGCATTCTATTACTACCACAGGTGAAGGTGAATCAAAAATGGAAAATAATATAGAACCCCTTTCGAAAAGGCAAATTGTTTACGTATTACTCATTATACCTATAGCATGGTTTCTTTCAACCTTCATCGTGAGCTTGGTTTCACCAACTGAATCATGGCCTCTCCCTTTGCCATTTTCTGTAGGGAACCTTGTAGGTCTTATAATACTGATAGGATTCGTGATATATGGGACGAATTTAAAGGATGAACGTACTACGCAAGTCGGTGACAAAGCTACTCGTAATGGATTTGCTTTCGTACTCTTTGTAACTCCGTCAGCACTCGTGATACTTTCATTATCTGGTGCATCTCTTGAAACTATGATAGTACTCCTAATAGTGTATCTTGGAATGATTGCAGTCGCCAGTATATCAGCGTTATATTACTACCACAAATGACCCCAAAAAATCCAAATTCAAACATAGATACATGAAAGATTAGATTGATTAGTTTAGAAACCCATAGTTAATTCGTTAGAGAGTTCTTAAAATGAATAATGCAGTCAAATATGCAGTAATTGGGGTTTCATTGATTGTAGCTGGGTTGATTCTTAATTTTCTCGCATTATGGAATTATGAGCTGTTGATACTATCAGATCCAAGTGACCCTCCACACCCGTGGCCTGTAATGGTAGGTACTTCATTCTTGGCTCTAATCCCACTTGGATTAATCTTTTTGGCATACTCAGCGTATCTGATGTATAGAAATTATAGACTGGCAATTATCAAGAAGTGAAGATAGTAGCGGGTAGTGGATATTTCTAAAAACAGAGAATCCAAACACCACTTCCTTATTCTATAACAAATCTGAAGGGTCTATACCTCTAGAGATTGCTTTCTGCATTCCCCAATCCATTATTGATTCCGGAGGAATATTTTTCTCGTTGGGTTCACGCTGAACTAAACTGATAGCTCCTTCAGAGCAACTGATAGCACAGACACCACATCCAATACAACGATTAGTATTGACGACGCAGACATCCTCTTGCATAATCAATGCCTTGAGCTGACACCGTTCTAAGCATTTTTCACAACCGTTACATAACTCAGAGTTTATGCTTGCTTGATAATTCGACCTCACATACGAATGGGGTTGCTCCCATTTTGTCAATCCCCTCATCGGAAGGCAACAACATTCACAACAGTTACAGATGTAGAGATGGTCCTTTTGCGTGTTTAGAGAACAATGAATCAATCCAGCTTCCTCTGCTTGGCGTAGGATAGCAAGAGCTTCCTCTTTGGTGATAGATTCTGTAATATCGTTATCATCAAACATGTGCTCTCTCCGGGGATGCAGCTGTATACATTTCGAAACCCCATATTTACATGGATTACCTAGAAGCCCTTGGTGTTTCTTGCAGACGCATTCTCGTACGCCCCAAGATTTAGCACTCTCGATCATCTGTTCTGCTACATCGTATGGATATATCTCTAGTTCCGTACTAATTGTGCGATTGATTGGTATCACTCTAAACAATGCAGGTTCTGTTCCCCACAAACCGTGAACCTTGCTTTCATCCAAAAAGTCATCTACGAGCTGAGCAAATTCATTATCCATCCGATTGAGCTGCTCATCATAAATCCCAACAACAAAAGGAATGAGAGCATATCTTCTACCCGTACTAGAGTTCCAAGCACGGATCTGTCCTTTTTCAGCCATATTCTCTAGCAGTTCCTCCAACCCTTTTGCTGAAAGTTCAAGACGAGTAATAAGTTCCTCAATTGTTTCACCCCTTAATTTCATTTGGCTGGCCAGGTCAGCTTCCTCGGGAGTGAATATCCATTCTAATACCCGTAGGTGAGTGCCATCTTCTGTCGAGGTGAAACTGTTCGGTATCTTATCCAAAGTAGCTGCAAGTCGTTCATAGGGATTTACTGACAACCTAAATTCCTCCATTAATTTCATGGAACTTACCATCAACGTAGAGAAAAAGGTAGTAACTAGATTTAGTTGTTGTACCAAACTACGAATGACGTTATGTCAGTACCTGTAAATCGTGACATATAATTCCTTTCGACTGTGATTCTACTCTTGCTTCAACCGATTATGTCATAGAAGAGAAGTGGTAGCGGGTAGTGGATTCGAGCCAATCAACTATAATTCGAGGATTAGATTGATTAGATTAGAAGCCTATATTTGATTCGTCAGGGAGTTTTTACAATTGCATAAAGCGATCAAATACACAGTGATTGGAGTTTCATTGATTGTAGCTGGACTGACTCTTAACCACCTTGCAATGTGGGCTTACGAACAATCTATACCATCATACCCCGGTGTTTATCCTAATCCCGGTGGACCATTGGTAGGAGGAACTTTGTACTTGGCTTTGATACCTATTGGATTGATTTTTCTAGCATACTCGGGGTACTTGATGTTTGGAGAGTATCGAATGGGAATTATCAAGAAGTGAAGTGGATTATTTGTGGAAAACATTTTTGAAATGTTCAGTTTCTCCTACAATTAACCGCGACCTATGAAAACCCTTAAAACTCTCTCAACAGGTGTGGTTCATTACCCATAGCGGGTTGGGGAAGCCACCTGCTCAGACTCGTCTGACTGGCTTCACATTTTGTAGATTTTTTCGTTGGTTAGATAGTCAATTTACTTCATCTCAAATTCAATACCAGATTCTCGAGCTTTTCTGAGTGCAAGTCGTGCATCTTCATCCCTATTTGCTCTTTGTAATAGATTGACAAGATCGATCCAGGCCTGGTGTCGATGTGGTCCGGATTCAACCCCTCTTTGGCATGCATCTATAGCAGCATCAATTTGTCCCATTGCTTCTAATGATAGAGCCATAGCGTTCCAAGCATTGGCAAATCCTGGATTTATTTCCACCACTTTTTCAAATGCAAAAATCGCTTTTTCATGTAGTGACTTGTGTGAATAAACAAAGCCTAGCAGATTCCAAGCCATATCCAGATTAGGAGATATTTTGACAGCTTTGTCTGCGACACTACTAGCCTCATCGAGTCTGTTGGTCTTAAGTAATAGAGTCCCTAGTTGGCTCCAATAACGGCCATTCCATTTATCGAGTTTTACTGCCATTCGATGGGATTTTTCAGATAATTCGTTTTTTTCAAGCAAAGAGTATATCGTGCCCAAAGTACCCCAGAATAGTGCGCTTTTCTTATCGATATTTACCGCTTCTTTGAGATGCTTCATTGCCTTCTTGAGTTCTCTGTTTCTGTAATACACAAGTGCAAGTTCATAATGTGCCCAACTATTCGCAGAATCCATGTCAATGGATTTCAATAAGAAGACTTCTGCTTGTATTCTATCTCCTTCACATCTTAAAGCAGCACCATATTCATAACACCAAAAGGGGTCATTTTTTCGGATAGAGGCTTGTGATGCAAGATGTCGACTATCAAGTGATTCGATGTACTTCTTTCGGGCAGCAAACTTTGCCTCTGAGAGATTTTTTGCAGCCATCTCATTTTGGGGCTCAATTTGGAGTGCTATTTCAAACATCTTTAATGCATCATCGATTCGACCGACTTCTGTACAAAAAGCTCCATAGTTACCCCATATATTGGAACGGGGTTGATTGTGGTTAATTGCGACTTCTACAGCAACCTTGAGAGTTTCCTCAGCTTTTTCGTACTGCTTCATCTTAGTATACACAGCTGCAAGGTTTGTCCAGATATTTGAATAGGAATCGTCTTGAGCAAGTATAGCGGAGTATGCTTCAATTGCTCCTCGAAAGTTCCCCTTATCCTCTCTAATCAATCCCAATTGTAACCAAGATTCTAAATCTGTAGAGTCGAGAATGACAAGGTTATCAAATATGGCTTCTGCATTGTCTAGTTTTCCTTTGTTATAGAAATCAAAGGCCTTCTGGTAGAAATCATCACGTGTTTGTGCATCATTATGTGTTCTTGAGCGTGTCACGGTTCATCAATACTCCATTCGTGTTCGCCACCTTTAAGGCACCCCAAAAACAAACAGATGATACGGATTGTATCTTCAAGACGAATCTGACGGATAATCCATATTAGAAGAAGTGGTAGCGGGTAGTGGATTCGAACCACTGATCTCGGGGTTTCCCCGTGCGGTGCTCTAGGCATCGCCTTATGAGCCCCGCGGGATAGAATGCCACGCAATTTGAATGACTCAAACTGCATCCTGGCTTCCCCAACCCGCTTTGTTGGTGAACCAATTGAGTTGGTTGCAGATGGAAAAACAAAGCTGCGGGTTTTAAGGCTTTTTGTGGGACTACTTCTCGTGGCCCTCCAGACGCTACTTTGATTCTTTTTCTGAAGCGTGTTCAATAGATTTCTCAATCGCTTCACTATATTCAGACGATTTTTTCCAATCCCTCGATTCCCTGAAGCATTTGCACAAATTTCTAAAAGATATTCCCGAATCAGAAGCTCCAGAATATCTTAATCATATCATGTGGGACAAAGATTTGGAGGGACTGCGTGCTTCGCGCTCTCAAGAAATAGAACAAATTTCTGATTCACTGAAGGAAATTGCTACAGTATCTATTGAATCTCCGGACCTTCTAAGAAACAAAAGAATTATGGGAATATTGAATCAATCAGAAAGTACATAATTAGTAGCAATCCACTACCCGCTACCACCTCTCTTACAAGTATAAGACAGCACATAAGTGGGAATTGGGCACTCGTTTATCCTATCTCTTTTTATATTAGTTAAGTAATTAAGCTAAATAATGAGCCTAGAATTACTAACTATACCCAATGATTTCAATCAATGGAAGTCCAAAAATAGCCATCTCAATTCATTCAGCGGCGTCCTTCACAAAGTAAGAAATTTGGGTGAGAACCATTGATTGAGATTAGAAACGCCCTAGAGGAGGATAACTCCGCGTTAATAGAACTCCAGAAGAAATGCCCCATGGGTAGAAGCCTTATCCTCCAGTTCGATAGCTCCCCCAGCTACTTCAACCGTTCTAAACATCAAACCGAGAACCACATCATCGTTGCAGTGGAAGAAGGAACCATAGTAGGCTCTGCCTCCTGCGCCATCATGGAAAAACGAGTAAACGAAAAAACCATCAGAACAGCGTATAACTATGGCCTCATGGTTGACCCCAGTCAAAGACGCAAAGGGATTGCCACTCTTCTCACTGAACGTAGAGAGGAGATAGCCATGGAACAAGATATCGATATGATCTTCTGTCAGATCACTCAAGACAACATCCCATCCATCAGAATACAAGAAAAGAGAGGTTTCATGCACGTCAAAGACACCACCAGCTACGTACTCATGGTCTACAAACCCCAAAAGCCATCAACCAACGACGAAATTCGACCAGCAGAGAAACCCGACCTCCCACGCATCGTAGATCTCATCAATGACACCTATAGTGAATATGACCTCTACAAACCCCACAAAGTTAACGAATTCAAGGAGCTTGTTGAAAAAAGAAACCATTACGACCTCAACAACATCCTTGTCTACGAAAAGGATGGAGAAGTAAAAGCATGCCTTGGATACTGGGACTACAATAAGGTCATGCAGATGACAGTCCTCAAGCTCGCAAGAAAGGATCAATTCATGAATCTTGTATTAGCCTTCCTAGGCATATTCACCAAGCTACCAAAAATCCCCAAACCCGGAGAACGCTTAACACAATACTTCCTCCAAGATATAGGCTTCACAGAACCCGAAGACCTAACTGAACTAGTAAAACACGTCAACAATATAGCACTCAAAAATGACATCGGAGTTCTCACAACATTGGGAGTAGAAGACCCCATCACAGATGTCCTGTCAAAGTTCATGAACACTACCTCGACAGAACATATCTACGCCAAACCACTCAAAGAGCTAGACCTAACTGGATTCGGACAGAAGAAGATTTTCCTCTCAATGGAATAAACCAAACGAATCCACCGTCCGCTTCCACTTCTTCTCCATTCAAGAGTTGAGTTCAAAAGGACCTTCACCTACATCAAAATAGACACTTGGCTAAATCGATGGTAGTGATATTGAATGATTTTTGAATTATCGATATTGGTAGCAATCTACGCTATCTGGATATTGACACTGGTAAATTCCATGGTATCCAGCGAGGAGATCTCACTTACGATTGCAACACTACCGTTCATAGTGACATTCCCTATAGCACTCATCCTTGCAGCTATCTCAGAGGCCTTCATGCCAGGAATTTTCATGATTGATGTTGTACTAACCTCAATAGTTGGAGTGCTCATTTTCGTGAGATGGGTTATGGCGATAGTTGGAGAATAGTGATGCAATACCTAAAATCCACTTGTTTATAGAAAAATGAAAAACTAAGGAAAATTACTTATCCTTTCGTTTGAATTCAGTATAACCGCAACGACCGCAGGCGAAACGATTGAAGTGCTCAGCCATGTAGGTTCCTTTCTCGCAACGGGGACAAGTTCTCTTTACGGAGGTGATTTTACCGCTCTTGGAGTCTACTTTGTACATTTTATGTGCCATCTTAATACTACTCCTTCTTCTTTGATGCGTGTCTCTTGATGATATGATCAAGTTCGACTTTGTTCATCTGGTCAGGATTGGAATATATCCTTGCGACTCCATCTGTGATTCCTATCCCGTATTTTGTACTCATCGTTCGGATAACTACTGATGCTGGGTCAGCATCGAACTGAGCGACTATTTTAGATCGCACGTCTTCCCTACTTGGAGTGGTGCCACCTAGATGTTCTACTCTGAACTCAATCTCCTTCCTTGCAAGAGGCTTGTTCTCTGTTTCCTGTAAGATTTCAATCTTCATCGGCATCACTCTTTGATTTTGCATCCTCATTTGAGGAGAGTCAGGCAGTCGACTTTGGGGTAGTCTAATAAAGTTTTCACAAAGGACACTAGCGGACCTTCAATGCGTATTTGCCTGGTTTGTCAATATTGAGCCTTTCAGCAATGTAGGAGGATTTTCTTGGATCATCATGTCCATCCCGGCCTGGAAGGATAACTACTATTCCAGTGTAGGAAGTAGATAGGTTAGTACTCTTGCAATTAGGACATTGACTTTCAGGGGTTAGATAGTGACAATCGCGACATGCTTTTGGACGAGCCATAAAAATACCTCAATATTACTTCTTTTTCTTCTCTTTCTTATCTTTCTTTGTTTCGCCACGAGCTGCTTTCACATCATCTTCAATCCATGATGAGTCAGGTCCAATCTTACCCAAGAATGGTTGGCGCATTGTAAGACCAAGCTTACCTGATCTATTACCTGATTCGAAACTGATTGATGTGATACGTGCTCTGACTTGGTCGCCCTCGGATAGTACTCTTCCAGTTTCTTTTCCGAGTAAGGAGCTACCTTTTGTATCCTGTGTGATAAAATCATCACATATCTGACTGACGTGACAAAGACCATCTAGAGGCCCCATTCTGACGAATGCACCAAAATCCATAAGTTCGACAACATTACCCTCGATTAATTCTCCACGAACTGGTTTGAATACCAGTACACGATATTCCACTGTATGGTAGGTTGCACCATCCCCAGGCATCAGACGTCCTTGACCAATGGTATCAATTCCAATGACCGCAATCATTAGACCGATATCACGATCTAGCACATTCTCACTTGATTTTCGCAAATGTGTTATGGATGCTATATCAATAGGTTCTCCAAATTCTTTAGGGGGAATACGCACAACATCCCTAACTGTTACAATACTGTAAATAACCAACACTATCCTTAGTCGTCTTTGTCGAATGTTCATTTGACAAAAGAATGTTGTTTTTAACCTTACCGTCACCTGCACATAATACAATCTCGGGGCATGATAATTGACCTAAACCAGGTACTTTCTGACTAATGCAATTATCGATACTATAAATAAGACCAAAATTGTTGGAATCTTGGAGAAGCCCCTTCGATGATACAGATAATATTCGAACAGTTTTTGTCAATGGGGATTGTCTTTATTATGGGATTGGCGATTGCCACCTCACCATGTTTATTTCCGTTACTACCACTGTTTCTTCTCAAGAATCTACAA
>Ga0114923_10003228_pt1 | contig 11018 bp, 6 predicted proteins | sample SumtaG_FD_89578 | JGI IMG/M metagenome (GOLD analysis project Ga0114923, IMG submission 89578) | Deep subsurface microbial communities from Indian Ocean to uncover new lineages of life (NeLLi) - Sumatra_00157 metaG | ecosystem: Environmental > Aquatic > Marine > Oceanic > Sediment | place: near...
ATGCCGACGGCTCCGGGCGTCACGTGCTGACGCTGAGCGGCCGGGCTGGATACACCGGCAGCGGCACGCCGATTTACGACCACTTCTTCGCCGGCGGATTCTCCACCATTCGCGGCTTCGACTTCCGCGGCGTCGCGCCGATAAGCGGTGGTATCCAGGTCGGTGGCGAGGCCATGCTGCTGGCTTCCGCCGAGTATCAGTTCCCCATCACCGCCGACGGCATGATGCGGGGAGTAGTGTTCTGCGACACTGGTACGGTAGAACCGACCTTGAGCGACTGGAACGACAAGTATCGCGTGGCCCCGGGCTTCGGCCTGCGGATCATGATCCCTGCCATGGGACCCGCGCCAATCGCCCTGGACTTCGCCTTCCCCGTCGCCGCCGAGAATGGCGACCGCGAAGAGGTCTTCAGCTTCTTCGTCGGCTTCGGCCGCTGATAGTTCCGGCAAGCGGGCGAGACAATGCCTAATAGCCCGGCCGGTAGCTGACGTCGATGTAATCGCCGTAATAGCCCTTGTGGCAAACGCCATAAGGCCGGCTACGCACGCCGAAGTATCCCCAGTTATAGGTGGGCACGCCCATGCGCTGCATCTGGCCCGCCTGGAAACCCGACTCGTAGCTCTTATACGGATTGGGTTGCGCTGGCCGAGTCGCGAACAGCCGCCCCCAATACCCGGCCGCCGGCGAGGACAACAACGACAGGCCGATCAGCACACTCGAGAAAAAGCAGAGTCGAAGCATACTCCCCCTCCTTTTGCATCTCACGTCGAGCAAACGCACCTCACGAACGTTGACTACCCTGCTGCAACCGGCAGCCATCAAGAAATCTAATCGAATGCCGGGCGCGGCCGGCGCGAGAGGATAGGTCGCCAAAGATGAAACTGACGAATATTCGGTCCGGTTGTAGCGGTCAGCGAAACTGGAGAACATCCAGCCGCCACACACCGGACCCGCTGCCGCCAGTCCAAGGGCCGCGATCGCGTTAGCCCGAGCGGCCACACGTTGGTGGGCAAATCGAGACGAGTTCCAGATCGAAGATCAGAGTCTTTCCGGCCAAAGGATGATTCGAGTCGACGAGTACCCTGTTACCCTGTCTTCGTTAACTTCCGACACCCAAACCTGGATCTCTTCGTCGCCGCGAACCGTCGTAAATGGCGTTTTCTCACGACAACCACCTTATACACAACTCACGGCACCTGCCTTCGGGGAGTTGCCAGGCAGACCGCGGAAGATAGTCGCCCAACAGCGGCCGGAAGGCCCTGCCCGCCCTTTGGGGGGGACGTTTCCTGCGCCGAGTGTTTACAATACACTATAAGGTGGCCTTTACGCCCGTTGCCGCCGAGAACCGGGCGTTTGTGCAGCGACATGTGCCTGCGACAAGGCCTCGGAAACTGGCCGTATTCCGTATGGTCAGCCGCGAACGGAAAAAACTGCGCACCGCGAGGGATAAGCTTATCGTGTCCGAAATGAACCGCACCGACAGCGTTGCCCGCGAGGCGGGTGTGCTGGTCGGCGTCTTCTTGCCCGATCGAACATCCCAACAACGGCCGCTTGAGGAACTCGGGGGGCTGGCCGACGCGGCTGGTGTCAAGGTCGTGGGACTGCTTACCCAGAGGCGCCGCCAACCGGTCGGCTCCACCTACCTGGGCAAGGGCAAGGTGGAAGAACTCACCATGCTGGCCGACGCGGCCGGGGCCGACGTGGTCATCTTCGACAACGACCTGACACCGGCCCAAACCAGGAACCTCGAGAAGGCAACGGGAGTAAAGGTACTGGATCGAAGCGAACTGATCCTCGACATCTTCGCCGGCCGCGCGCAAACACACCAGTCGCGACTGGCCGTTGAGTTGGCCCAGCTTCAGTACGCCATGCCGCGCTTGAAGCGGATGTGGACGCACCTGTCCCGACAAAAAAACAGCGTCGGTTTGCGCGGCCCGGGTGAGAAACAACTCGAAGAAGACCGCCGGCTGGTGGAAAAGCGGATCAGGGACCTGCGGCGAGAACTGCATGTGATTGAAAAGCGCAAGCAGCGCGAGGTGGCAGCCAGAAACGATCGCATGACCGTCTCTCTGGTCGGCTACACGAACGCCGGCAAGAGCACGCTACTGAACTCGCTTACCGGCGCCGACGCGTTGACCGAGGACGCTCTGTTCGCCACACTCGACACTCGCACTCGCCGCTGGCAGTTACCCGGCTGGGGACCCGTGCTGTTGAGTGACACGGTCGGTTTCATTCGCGACCTTCCGCACCACTTGATCGAGAGTTTCAAGGCGACCTTGGAGGAGGCTCGCCAGGCGAATCTGTTGCTACACGTGGCCGACACCGCCAACCCGGCCGTTTACCAGCAGATAACCGCCACCTACGACGTGCTGGAAGAAATTGGCATTCAGCGGACGGACACCCTGCTGGTGCTCAACAAGGTGGACTCGTTGCCCGACCGCGCACGGCTGGACGGCTTGCTGAATCGCTATCCCGACGCCGTGGCCATTAGTGCGCGTGACGGCAAGGGACTTTCCCGGTTGGCCGTTGCGGTGAGCGACGCGCTGAGTCGCGGTTTCAGGGACGTCGACGTGGAGATGGGCGTGGATAACGGTCGCGCGATGGCCTATCTGGCCACCCACGGCGAGGTCCTTTCCAAACGATACCACAATCATCGCGTGGTGGTTCACTGCCGCATTCCCCAGCAGTACCTCGGCCGAATCGAACAAGACGGCGTGGACGTCCACCCGCACTGCGATAACCCCCCGCTGCGATAACGACACCGCGAAATAACCGTCCGCGACACACCACGGAACTATCAATCATGTCCAGACGCAAAATCGAAAACAGCCGCGCGATAATCACCGGGGCCTCCAGCGGCATAGGCCGGGCACTTGCAATCGAGTTGGCCAACGCCGGCGCCAGGCTGGTCGTCGTTGCCCGACGCGAAGACCGGCTTCGCGAATTGGCCCGGCAGATCACCGCCGTGGGGGCCGGCGTGGAAATCGTCGCCGGCGACATCACCGACGCGGAGCTTCGCCGCCGGGCCGTCGAGGTGGCCCAATCGAGCTTCGGCGGATTGGATATTCTGGTGAACAATGCCGGCATCGGCGCCATGGGATTGTTCGAGCAGGCCGACCCGCAGCGGGTGCGGAAGCTCATGGAAGTGAATTTCTTCGCCCTGGTGGAGATGACCCGCCTTGCCTTGCCGGTACTCAAGCAGGGTAACAAGCCGATGATTGTCAACGTCAGCTCGATACTGGGGCGTCGTGGTGCGCCGCACAACAGCGAATACTCCGCCAGCAAGTTCGCCGTGGCCGGCTTTAGCGAGTCGATCCGCGCCGAACTGGCCGGCCAGGGCGTCGACGTGTTGGTCGTCAGCCCCGGAACCACCGCCACCGAGTTCTTCGACAAGGTGATTCAGAAGACGGGCGAGCCCACCTGGCCGGAACACGCCCCGGTGACCTCCGAGGCGGTGGCCAAGAGTATGGTTCGAGCCATCCGACGTGGAAGCCACGAGATCATTCCGTACCGCTGGGGAAAGCTGGTCTGCTGGCTCAACCGGCTCTCGCCAAGACTGGTCGATGCGCTGATGGCACGATACGTGTAGCCCGTGGGCCAATCGAGAAACACGTTTACATTCGTCCTGGAGATCAGAAACATGAGCGACCCCTTTGGCGCACGCGATACATTCGAGACAGGCAACGGTCCGGCGGGTGTTTATCGACTTGATAAACTCGAAGACGGTGGACTGACCAATGTGTCCCGCCTGCCATACTCGATCCGCGTGTTGCTGGAATCCGTATTGCGCAACTGCGACGAGCAGTTGGTTACCCGGGAGGACGTCCTCAACCTGGCTGCCTGGAGCCCGCTTGCCAGGCCGGTCGAGGTGCCCTTCAAACCGGCCCGGGTGTTGCTGCAGGATTTCACCGGAGTGCCGGCGGTGGTTGACCTGGCAGCCATGCGTAGCGCCATGAAGCGCCTCGGCGGCGATCCCAAGCTGATCAACCCGCTGATCCCGGCCGATCTGGTCGTCGACCATTCGGTTCAGGTCGACTTCTTCGGCACCCCCGAGGCGGCCGAAAAAAACGTCGAGTTGGAGTTCAAGCGAAACCGCGAGCGATACGAACTGCTCCGTTGGGGACAGAAAGCCTTCGATAACTTCCGCGTTGTGCCGCCCTCGACGGGAATCTGTCATCAGGTGAACCTGGAGTTCCTCGCCAAAACTGTCTTCCTGTGGGAAGATGCCCTGGGGCCGGTGGCCTTGCCCGATTCGGTCGTCGGTACCGATAGCCACACCACCATGATCAACGGCCTGGGAGTGTTGGGCTGGGGTGTGGGTGGCATCGAGGCCGAAGCCGCCATTCTCGGACAACCGATCTACATGCTTTCGCCCGAGGTGGTGGGTTTCGAGCTGCGCGGCCAACTATCCCCGGGCGTGACTGCCACCGACATGGTGCTTACCGTCACGCAAATACTCCGCAACGAAGGCGTGGTTGGTAAGTTCGTCGAATACTTTGGCCCCGCACTGGCCGGCATGAAACTGGCGGATCGCGCTCTGATGGCCAATATGTCGCCCGAGTACGGCGCCACCATGGGCTTCTTCCCCGTCGATGGGCAAACTTTGGCCTTCCTCCGCCAAACCGGCAGAAGCGATGCAGAAGTCGATCTGGTCGAACGCTATACCAAGGAGCAACAACTGTTCCGCGGCGCCGACTCGCCCCTGCCCGAATATACCAAGATCGTCCGCCTCGACCTGGGCACGATCGAGCCTTGCCTGGCCGGGCCGCGGCGACCTCAGGATCGCGTGCCGCTGTCGCGGATGAAAGAAACCTTCCGCCGCGCGCTGAGCGAACCGGCTGCAAAGGGTGGCTTCGGCTTGTCGGAGGACCAGAAAAAGGCCACGCTCCGGGTCCCCGGCGGCGAGCCGATGGGCAACGGCGCGGTGGTTATCGCCGCCATCACCAGTTGCACTAACACCAGCAACCCGGGCGTTATGCTGGCCGCCGGTATCCTGGCCCGCAAAGCGGTCGCCAGAGGCCTTTCGGTCAAGCCGCATGTCAAAACGAGTCTGGCCCCCGGCTCGCGCGTGGTTACCGACTACCTTGAGCAAACCGGTCTGGCCAAATCGCTGGACAAGCTGGGATTCCAGACGGTGGGCTACGGCTGCACGACCTGCATCGGCAACAGTGGCCCGTTGCCCGAAGCGGTGGCCAAAGCCGTAAACGACGATGGCTTTGTGGCGGCGGCCGTGCTCAGCGGAAACCGCAACTTCGAAGGTCGCATCAACCCGCTGGTTAAGGCCAATTATCTGGCCAGCCCGCCGTTGGTCGTGGCATACGCCATCGCCGGCAGCACCGACGTCGACCTGAACGTCGAACCGTTGGGCAGCGGTTCCGACGGCCGGCCCGTCTTCCTCGCCGACGTTTGGCCAACGGCCGAGGAAGTGGAAGCGGTTGCCGCGAAGGCAACTAGCCCAGAGATGTTCCGCGCCTGCTACGAAGGTTGTTTCGAGTCGAACGCGCAATGGAATCAGATGGATGTGCCGTCGGCCGAGTTGTTCGAGTGGGACCCGGAGAGTACGTATATCCAGGAGCCGCCGTTTCTGTTGGATCTGGCGCTCCAGCCGGGTCCCATTCGGCCGATCCGCTCGGCGCGGGTGTTGGCGGCGCTGGGTGATTCGGTAACTACCGACCACATTTCCCCGGCCGGGGCCATTGCCGCCACAAGTCCCGCCGGAAAGTTCCTCAAAGCAGCCGGCGTGCAAGCGGTCGACTTCAACAGCTACGGGTCGCGACGGGGTAACGATCGGGTGATGACCCGGGGAACCTTCGCCAACATCCGCATTCGCAATCTGCTGGCCCCCGGCACCGAAGGCGGCGTCACTCGCCATCTGCCCGACGGCCGGGAAATGTCCATCTACGATGCCGCCATGAAATATCGTGAAGAGAATGTGCCGCTGGTAGTCCTGGCGGGCCGCGAATACGGCACCGGCAGCAGCCGAGACTGGGCCGCCAAGGGAACCCAACTGCTAGGCGTCCGTGCAGTGATCGCCACCAGCTACGAACGAATCCACCGCAGCAACCTGGTGGGAATGGGCGTCCTGCCACTACAAACGACCGACGACAAATCCTGGCAAGATCTTGGCCTGAGCGGCGAAGAAGTTTTCGACGTCGCCGGTCTGGACGATTCGATCAAGCCCGGCGGACAACTAACCGTCGAAGCCACCGCCAACGACGGCACCGTCAAGCAGTTCCCAACAACCATCCGCATCGACACGCCGGTAGAGTTAGAATACTACCGCAACGGCGGGATACTTCAGACGGTGTTACGGAAGTTGCTGAGACAGTAAGTGGTTTTTCTGGGTGGTTTTGGTGAGTTGACAAACGACACCGTACTGAACACCAGGAGGGCCCCTCTTTCATAGAATCAGACGACGCCACGCGGGGAGAACTCCTGCACTGAGACCACACCCGCACTATGGCATGCCGAATCGATCCGGCCACGATCACTTCTCAATCTTAACGACTGCCGCGGCTAAAGCGAAATCGTCCTGGCCTTCAATGAGCACTCGCACATGACACTCGCCGGCCGAGTTCTGCGGTACTTTCAGAGTCCCATCGAAACGGCCCGCCTTCACGTCTAGTTCCAGCCAGGCAAGGCGGCGATCGTTGGCTTTGTCGTAAACCTTCTGAAACTCGGAAAGCGCGGTCGAATCGGGTGTGTACTGGTGGCGCGTTTTCGGTGAAAACGTAAACCGATCGCGACGCACTACCAACTCAATCGTGCAGCGACCGGCAATCGGCGAGACGCCCGAGAACGTCAACTCCTCGCCGGCAACCGCACTGGCCGGCAGGGTCAATTCCGCTTTTTTCGGATGGCGCAATCGCAGCAAGGGGTCGCCGATCAAGTTGAACAACAGCAGATGTTCAGCCCGCTCGGCGGCAAGCTGTTTTGGTGCCGGGCTGATGGCGGCGGCAATGGCGTCGAGCAAGGCCCGCTGCTGGTCACCGTCCGCCGGCTTTTGCATCATGCGGCGTTTGGCGCCGAGCATGGCCTCGCCCAACGTTGCCCGGCGCTGCTGAAAACACTCGTCCATCAGACCGGTGGCCAGCACCGTCATGGCATAGGGCAATGTTACGCGCGAGCCGGCTATCACTGCCACTGGGCCGCCGCTTGTGCGAAGCATCTGTTCGGCAAGACAGTCAACGCGACCGTCTATGGCCCCGGCATAACACGACAGAAACAGCCCGATGGGCGCCGAGTGTCGGCAGTCGAGCTTCGCCATGTCGCGGTTGTCGAGGATGTGGTAACTTCCGCCAGGCACGCGCACGCGATCCAAACTATCGGGTCGCCCGTGACCGATGTATACCCAAAACCACGAGCCCTCGTTCAATCGGGCAAGCGTGGTGGCGGCGAATAATCGAGGGTCAGGGCAATATGGACTGCGCCAACTGCCGTAGGTCATCGACACGTTGTAAGCGGCCGGAACGCCCCGAGTGAGGAAGTATTTGGCAGCCGATTCCAGGACCTTGTCGGCAAACGGCCCAAAGCCACCAACGCCTGCAACAAAGTTCAACCGCCCCCGCCAACGCCCAAAATCGCTCGAACGTTCATAGGATATGATCTTCTTCACCATCACCGCAAGCTCGGCCGGACTGTCGGGCGTTAAACGGCCAATTGCCAAATCCGGAATCTGATCGTCATCCAGGTCGGCATACCAGTTGTCGGTGGCTATGTGTGGCTCGGAACCCCAAAGGACATTGATTCGGGCTTTCGCCCTATGCACGGGTACGCAACGTATGCGCAGTCGCGAATCGTTCTCCATACCCGGCTCGGCATCGCCGACAAGCAAAACGAACTTCAGATGTCCACCCTTGGCCAGTGAGCGGATTGAGCGGCGAATATCCTCTGCCGACCCGGCCGCCGAGACGATGGCGATTTCATGTCCCTGCTCCGTGCGGTGCCGCACCCACGTGCCAAGTGCCGGGCGGAAGACGTCCGGACAGACGACCACGGTGTCTGGAGCAACCACGGTGTCTGGAGCCGTTTGCGGCACGGCCAGCAGCAGCATCAGTAGTGTGGCCAATGGTCTGTGTGTCCCTTGGGCAGGAGAATTTCGGAGTGGGGCAACCTGGAACCCCTGGGGTCCACGCCTTGCCGAGTTTACCACCCACAACGATCATCGGGCAATACCTGATTATCCGCCAAAGTCCCGCCGTTCTCCGCTTGCTACTTGCAGGGGGTGCTTGCATCGAGCCACACCAATCGCTTATACTCTCGGTGTGATCGGCGCGACTGCAGAGTGATGGTATAGGCAAGACCACCAGTCGACCCAGGGCCACCTCGATCCAAAGCGGGAGTAACTCAGTGGCAGAGTGCTAGCTTCCCAAGCTGGACGTCGGGGGTTCGAATCCCCTCTCCCGCTCTTTCGTGGACTTGGCCGAGTCCCGGACTTCGAGGGCCCGGCCTGTGTCGGGCACGCTGTTGAAGATGGAAGGGGCCGGTCACGGAGCGGGCGAATACAAATCAAACGAGGAAAAACATCGCAGTGGATTCCAGTACGATCGAGAAAGCCTATGTCGCGGCCCGGGAAAGATACGCCGAGTTGGCTGTTGACACCGATTCGGCACTAAAACGCCTGGCCGCCGTTGCCGTCTCCATGCACTGCTGGCAGGGTGACGACGTGGGCGGTTTCGAGAGCGACCAAGGCCTCAACGGCGGCGGAATCATGGCCACCGGTAGCTATCCGGGGAAGGCTCAAAACGCCGACCAACTGCGCGGCGATGCCCAAAAGGCTCTGGGCTTGATCCCCGGCACGCACAGATTCAACCTGCACGCAATCTACCTCGAAACGGGCGGAAAACCGGTCGAGCGAAACCAGGTCGAGCCGGCGCACTTCGCGCAATGGATGGATTGGGCCGCCGAAATGGGGATCGGCCTGGACTTCAACCCCACGTTTTTCTCGCACCCCAAAGCCGACGACGGCTTCACACTGGCCAGTCGCGACAACGGCATTCGCCGCTTCTGGGTCGAGCACGCCGTTGCCTGCCGCAAGATCGGCGAGGCCATGGGCCGGCGACTCGGTTCGCCTTGCGTCACCAATGTTTGGATACCCGACGGATACAAGGACGCAACCGTCGATCGCAAGGGGCCACGCGAGTTGTTGCGACGCTCGCTGGACGAAGTATTCGCCGAGCCGATCGACGGTGCCTTCAACCTCGACGCCGTGGAGAGCAAGCTCTTCGGCATCGGCTCGGAGACATACGTGGTCGGCTCCCACGAGTTCTACTTGGGCTATGCAGTCGAGAACAAGAAGCTGCTGTGCCTGGACGCAGGGCATTTCCACCCCACCGAAACGATATCCGACAAGATCTCCTCGGTGATGCTGTTTCTTGAGGAAATTCTTCTGCACGTAAGCCGGGGTGTCCGCTGGGACAGCGACCACGTGGTCGTGATGACCGACGACCTAAGGGCAATTGCCCAGGAAATAGTCCGCGGCGATTTCTTGCAGCGGGTACACATCGGCTTGGACTTCTTCGACGCCAGCATCAACCGCATCGCGGCCTGGGTGATCGGTACCCGAGCGATGATCAAAGCCTTGCTGGCCGCCATGGTCGAGCCCACCGAAGAACTTCGCCGTCTGGAAGCGCAAGGCGATTTTACCTCCCGACTGGCGATGCTAGAGGAGGTGGGGAGCATGCCGTTGGGGGCTGTTTGGGATTATTACTGTCTGAAGCAAAACGTCCCGGTGGGCATGGCCTGGATGGACGAGGTTCGCAACTACGAAGCAGAGGTGCTGAGCAAACGCGCGTGACACAGCCGTCGCGGGATAAGTGCTTGCACCCACCCCGCGACACTACCATACGGAAGTCCACTCTCACACCGCAGGATGAAAACATGGCGGAAGAACAATCGCAGGTGGTCAACGAGTTCGAGCGAGAACCGGTTCCGAAAAAAGCGCTGCTGGGTTTCAAGAGCTTCGTGGGCATGTATGCCGGCGAGCACTGTGCCGGCACGGAACTGATGATCGGCCCGTTGTTCGTGGCCGCGGGGGTCAGCGCCTTCGACCTGATCGTGGGCCTGCTGTTGGGTAACTTGCTGGCGGTGCTCAGTTGGATGTTTCTTTGTGCCCCAATTGCCGTTCGCGCGCGGCTCACGCTCTATTATCAACTCGAAAAAATCTGCGGCCGCGGGTTGGTATCCGTCTATAACATGGCCAACGGAGTGATGTTCTGCTTCCTGGCCGGTGCGATGATAACCGTTTCGGCAACGGCAGTGGGTGTGTGGTTTAAGTTCCCGATGCCGGGGCTTGATGCTATTCACCCGGAAAGTGTTGGTTGGGTTCTGGCCGTGCTGGCCGTGGGAGTGGTGATTTCCATCGTGGCCGCCTTCGGCTACCAGACGGTGTCCAAGTTCGCCAACATCGCCGCGCCTTGGATGGTGCTGGTTTTTCTGGCGTTCGGAATCGTCGGGCTGACAAACTTCGTCAACGCGACCGGTACCGAGGTCAATTCCGTTGGCGATCTCTGGAAATTGGCAAATACGTCGATTTGGAAGGGCGGCGAACCACTGCCCGGACAAATCAAGTTCGGCTTTTGGCACGTGACCTTCTTCGCTTGGTTTTGTAACATGGGCATGCACGTGGGCATGTCCGATCTGACGGTGTTTCGCTATGCCAAGAAGTCCTGGTACTCAGTGGCATCGGCGGCGGGTATGTATGTGGGCCATTTCATGGCCTGGATCGCCGCCTCCACGCTGTTCGCCTACCAGTTGTACTCGACTCATCCCGATCAATACATGATCAATCTGTTGGTAAGCCACGGCAACAGCAGCTACACCGCTGCCGACCTGAAGGACGCGCCGCTGACGGCCGAGCTTCTGCGAGAAGCAATGGGGATCGAGAACAAGTTGTTCGAGGAAGGCAAGATCCAAAAGAAGAAAATCAAGCCGCCGGCTCCCTTACCGGGCCCCCTGGCATACGGTGCCTGCGGGTTAGCGGGGCTGATCTGCGTGATAATCGCCGGCTGGACCACGGC
>Ga0114923_10003229_pt1 | contig 11018 bp, 10 predicted proteins | sample SumtaG_FD_89578 | JGI IMG/M metagenome (GOLD analysis project Ga0114923, IMG submission 89578) | Deep subsurface microbial communities from Indian Ocean to uncover new lineages of life (NeLLi) - Sumatra_00157 metaG | ecosystem: Environmental > Aquatic > Marine > Oceanic > Sediment | place: near...
TCTGGAAAATAACGATAGTCATGAGCTTCTTCTTTTATTCTTTGTGAAACTGTTGCTGATTTATTCTCATCCCAACCTCTTGTTTCCTGAATAACTTTTTTACCTGATTTTAATAATTCTGTCTGCCTTTTAATTTCATAATCAATAGCTTTCTCTACAACCCTAAAAGAATTAAGGTTTTTAATTTCAACCTTTGTGCCCAGTTTTTTTGAATCTCTGGGTTTTACTGATACATTTGCTTCTATTCTCAACTCTCCCTTTTCCATATTAGCTTCAGAAACATTTAAATAGCGCAAGAGCAAATGCAGCTCCTGGCTGAATTTCCTGGCTTCTAGAGCTGAATTCATATCAGGTTCAGTAACCAGCTCCATCAAAGGAATTCCAGCCCTGTTAAAATTAACCAAGCTGTAATCAGCTCCCTTGCTGTGAACCGAACTGCCAGTGTCCTCTTCTAAGTGAACACGGGTGATTCCTATAACTTTTAGTTGTTTGCCTTTTATCTTTAATTTTAACTCCCCTTTTTGAGCAATAGGCATGTCATATTGAGAAATTTGATAACCTTTTGGCAGGTCAGGATAAAAATAATTCTTTCTGTCAAACTTTGAAATCATTGAAATCTTTGACTTTAAAGCCAGACCAGTTTTAATAACACGCCTAACTGCTTCTTGGTTAATAACAGGTAGAGTTCCTGGATGGCCCATACAAACTGGGCAGATATTAACATTAGCATGTCTCTCATCAGCATCATTCTTACACGAACAAAACATTTTAGAATTAGTGCTTAATTCCGCATGTATTTCCAGACCTATTACTGGTTGAAATTTAGATTCCATAAGTTATTTATTGAGTTCTCTCATTATCTCAACACCAGAGCTAGTTCCAATAATATCAGCACCTGCTTTGACTGCTTCTTTTAAATCCTTTAAGCTCTTTATTTTCCCGGATGCCTTAACCAGCAAGCCAGGAGCTGATTTTTTCATTAATTTAAGATGATAAAACTTTTCTTTCAACTCCCTATGTTCTAGGGGATCTTTACTCGTAGCAGTTTTAACACAAATTGCTCCTGCTTTTTTAGCAACCTGACAAGCTTTGACAATCTCATCATCTGTTAAATAACCTGAGCCAAGAATGACTTTAGTGGGTAAAACCCTGCAAATCGGCCTTAAATCCTTTAGAACTTTATCCCAGCGTCCGTGCTTTACATCGGGAATTGAATTCACAATATCAATATGATGACCTCCGCCTCTTTTAATTTTTTTACAAATCCGAAGTCTTGTTCTGTGCGGACTATCCCCTATGGGCTCATCTACAAGAACCACAATCTTAACATCAATTCCTTTCATTTCTTTTTTTACAAACTTAACCCAGTTAGGAAGAATGCAAATTCCTCCAAAGCCAAATTCCTTAACCTCTTCGCATAGTTTTTTAATATCTTTTGCTTTAGCTCCAATCTTTACATCTGTATGGTCAATCATTTTAGCAATTATTCTTTTACTCAACTTTTTCATAAATTTAATTTATTAGATAATATTTCTTTAATTTCTTTAAAAATCTTATCTATGGACCTTTCTCCATTAATAAGATGAACATTTTCAAAACGACCAGGTAAAACCTTGTATGTTTCCCATGTCTTTTCAAGCTTTTCTTTTATTTCGAAAAGAGTTTTTGCTAAACCTCTCCCTTCAATCCTTTCAATGCACGTTTCAGGTTTAACTTTTAAAAGAAAGCTTATGTCAGGAAAAAGAAAGGAGTTATTTATTTCAATTAACCATTCTAAATCAAGATTATCAACTGTTCCAAAAGCAAAACTAGAGAAAAATATCTATCAGAAATCACCATTTTTCCTTGTTTTAGAGCAGGAATTATTATGTTTTCTAAATGCTCTTTCCTGTCCTGAGCAAATAGTTCTTGCAATTCTTTGGGGCTGAGATTCAATTTCTTATCCAAAACCTTTCTTATCTTCCTGCCTGCTTCAGACTCTATAGTAGGCTCCTTTGTTAAAATTACCTCATAACCTTTTTCTAATAAAAAATCCTTTAAAAGTCCTGCTTGAGTACTTTGACCCGAACCATCTAACCCTTCAAAAACAATGAATTTACCTTTGTTAGTATTTTTTAGCATTTTCCTATTTTAGCATAGCTTATTGGAAAAGAAAAAAAAGGATGTTAATCCTTTATAACTCTTCTGGCTCAAAAGATTCTAAGAACAAATCTTGATTATTGCCTATAATATTTTCTATGAAAATAATCCGATGCTTCTTACTTCCACTCTGCCCATTTTTTAAAAACCATCTCTTGAGCTTTTATAGCTTTTTTAAGGTTGAAAGTTGGTAATTTCTTACCTTTTTGCAATTCATCTTTTGTAGAAATATGAATTGAAGTATTGGGATTTCTGAAAAGGCAAGGAGGATAAAAAGAATGCTGTTTGCCTACTCTCACCCCTGTAACTCCTGCTTCAGGGCAAACACCTTTCATAAAACCCCGACAACCCATCAATTCTCGCATAATCGGAAGCTGCTTGATTAGTTTAAAATATAGTTGAGCTGCTATAGAACGAAATTCTGGAGCCACTCTAACACAAAGTCGCAATGAAAGAAGATTTAAAAAAGACCTCAAATTAATAGTGACATGATAAATACCAACAGCTTGAGCAAAAGGAAGGGCATATCTTGCTATTTCCCTTGGGACTTTTCGAGAAAGCAGCTCTTCATATGCCATGATCGAATCCTCTATTCGACCCAAAAGAATCTTCTTTTCCAAAGCCCCACCTTTCATTAAATGCAAAGGTAAGATTATTTCATAAACCTGAGTTTTTTTCTCTATTCCCTTGCTGGCTTTTATGTATCTTGTCGAATAACCCGTATGACTTACCATCCTATGTTCTAAAAATTCTGGAGCATTTCCTTTTGTTATCTTTATGTCAAACTTTATAGTGACATGTTCAAGAGCAGAACTATAATCATTCTCAACTATCATCATAAAAACATCTCTGTCTTTCACTGAAGGTGGAACACCGCTTACTCTTGCTGAATAAACTACCTCTTTCCAAGCACTTTTTCCTTTTATCACCTTAAAATTCCAAATCTGGGGCTTCACAATCTTTATTGATTTTTTAGTTAACTTTTTCTTTTGAGACATATTATAAACAATATTTTATTTTTTTAAAATTTCTTCTAAATTTAATAATCTCTTTTTTGATTTTCCCTGGAGATTTTTTATCCAAAATGACTGCTTTAATGAAACGAGCGATCTTTAACATTTCTTGTTCTTTCATTCCATATCTTGTCATCTCTTGAACCCCAATCCGAATACCTGTTGGATCTTTTATTTCCATCTGACCGCCAGGAATAATATTTTTATTTAAAATAATATTACTTTTTTCCAATCTCTTGGCCACAAAATCACCTCCCCCATTTTGACTAACATCAACTACCACTTGGTGACTCTTGGTAAAACCATTTTCTTTTCCCAAAACATCAAAACCAAAACTATAAAGTTCCTGAGCTAAAAATTGTGCATTTTTAATAACTTGTTCTCCATAGTTTTTTCCGAATTTTTGCATCTCAAGCAGGGTCAGATAAAGAGCTGGAATCCGATGAAGGTGGTGATTAGATAAGACTCCAGGAAAAACCTTTCGGCGCATTCTCTTCTGAAGATCTTTCTCAAGATTTCCCAAAATTATTCCTCCTTGAGGTCCAGGAAAAGTTTTATGAGTAGATGAAGTTATAATATCTGCTCCCTCTTTTAGAGGATCTTGAAATAAACCTGCTGATACCAGGCCGAATACATGGGCAGCATCATAAATTATTTTCGTGTCAGTTTTCTGGCAAATCTTTTTAAGCTCTTTTATGGGCTGGGGAAAAAGAAGAACCGAGCCCCCCATCACAATGAATTTTGGTTTTATTTTTAAAATTTGCTCCCTCGCTCTTTCTAAATCAATATTGAAAGTTTTTCTATCAAAATCAAAATGAAATACTTTTAAACCCAGCATCCCTGCTGCTCCTGGCTTTTCGTGAGAAACATGAGAGCCGCCTCCGATTCCCAAGGTCATAATCTTGTCTCCTTTCTTAGATAGAGCAGAAAAGGAAGCAAAATTAGCTAAAGTGCCTGAAATTGGTCGAATATCAACAAAATTTGCCTTGAAATGTTTCTTAAATTTTTCAACTGTCTTATCTTCTATCTGATCAAAGTATTCCAAGCCCTGATAATATCTTTTAAAAGGAAGGCCTTCAGCGTATCTATGCATCAGATCAGAAAGATAGACCCCCTCTGCTGTGGGCGACATTACATTTTCAGAGGCAATTAGATTAATACAGTTTTTTCTCCAATCCTCGTGTTTTTTTAATAGAAATAATATCCTTTTCACCGAAATCAATTATGACTTATTTTTATATGTAATTATTATAACAATTAATTGCTAGTTCTAAAAAAGAGCTTATATGCTCTTGATTTTAATCTTTATATCTCCCTATTTTTTAGGCTTTTTTATTTCGATCTGCTCCGTATTGATGTTTATCATCCAATACGTCTTTCTCCTGCCAATTTTTAATCCAGTCCTGAATATTAAAAATTTTATGCCCTCCATCACTGGTAGAACAAATCACTCTTTTCAAGCCAGCGTTAATAATCATCTTCTTGCAAATAAAACAAGGAAAAGCATTAATCGGATTTCCATTTCCATCTATCGCGCTAGTATACATGTCTCCTTCGAAAATGCTTGTTCCCGAACGAGCTGCATTTATTATTGCATTTTGCTCACCATGGACGCTCCGACAGATTTCGTAACGCTGACCGTGAGGAATATTTAATTTGTTTCTTAGACACTCATTTCTCTCTAAACAATCTTTGGTCTTTCTCGGAGCTCCAATATAACCAGTAGCTAAAATTACATTATCTTTGACAATAATTACTCCTAATCTATTTCGAAAACAAGTTGATCTTTGACCAATTTGTTTGGCAATATCTAAAAAATATTCATCTTGGGACGGTCGTTTTGGCATATAAAAAATTATTTTCCAATTTCAATTCCCATGTTCTTGGCAGTTCCTTCAACAATCTTCATTGCTGCCTCAATATCTTCTGTATTAAAATCAGGCATTTTTTGCAGAGCTATTTTTTTAAGCTGTTCTTTTGTAATTTTAGCAACTTTGACTTTATTGGGCTCACCTGAACCTTTTTCAATACCAGCTGCTTTTTTAAGCAGATCAGAAACAGGAGGTTTTTTAAGCTTAAAATCATAGGTCTTATCTTCAAAAATCGTAAGCTCTACTGGAATAACAGAGCCCTGCTGATCAGCTGTCTTGTCATTGAACTTCTTGCAGAAATCAGCAATATTTAATCCGTGCTGGGCCAAAGCAGGCCCCACTGGAGGAGCTGGCGTAGCTTTACCTGCTGGAATCTGTAATTTAACTTTAGCGATTATTTTTTTAGCCATAATTATAATTTTTTAATTTGAAGTGAATCTAATTCCACTGGCGTGTCTCTGCCAAACATATTCACTAAAACCTTTATTTTCCCCTTCCCTTCATCAATCTCTGAAACTCTTCCATCAAAATCCTTGAACGGACCATCAATGACTTTAACCAAATCACCCGGCTTAACCTCAATTTTATACTGAGGTTCTTTTTCTTCCATCCTTTCCATTAAAGAATCTATTTCTTTTTTTGAAACTGGAATAGGAATAGTTCCAGCACCAATAAATCCAGTAACATTAGGCGTATTCCTGACAACATACCAGGAATCATCAGTAACAATCATTTCAACCAAAACATAACCAGGATAAATTTTTTCTTCAACTGTTTTTCTTTTCCCATCTTTAATTTTTATCTTCTTTTCCTTAGGAACAATAACATTAAAAATCTTATCTTCCATGCTCAAAGATTCAATTCTCTGTTTAAGATTCTTGGCAACTGACTCTTCGTATCCAGAATAAGTATGAAGCACATACCAATTTCTTTTTTGCGATATTTTTTGCTTTGACATATATTCAAAGAATAAATTTATTTAGGAAGCTTGTAAAGAAAAAGTCTATCCCGCCCAAAAATATTGCTGTCACCACTGATACACCAAGCACAATCAAAGTATATCTGATAGTTTCTTTGGTTGTTGGCCAGTTAACTTTTTTTATCTCAATTTTAACTTCCTTTAAAAAGCTGTCTATTTTATTAAATATGGCGCCTATGTTTGGCATAATAATGTTTATTCGTTTAAATCCGTAGTTATTAATGATTGTTAAACGTCAAGATTCTTTACCTTTTTAGCATAAGACTGGATAAACTTCTTTCTTGGCATAACTTCCTTGCCCATTAAAATATCAAAGATTTTATCTGCCTCTCTTGCGCTTTCAATGTTGACCTGAAGTAAAACCCTCTTCTCAGGATCCATGGTGGTTTCCCAAAGCTCTCCTGCATTCATTTCTCCCAAACCCTTATACCTTTGAATAGAAGGATTTGTGGTTTTGCCCAGTGATTTTATAATCTTTTTCTTCTGCTCTTCAGTATAAGCATAATCTATCTTTTTACCAACTTGGATTTTATACAAAGGAGGCTGGGCAAGATAAATATATCCTTGCTCAATTAAAGGTTTAAAGTAACGGTAGAACAAAGTCAAGAGCAAAGTCTTAATATGATTGCCGTCACTGTCAGCATCGCACATAATAATAATTCTATGATACCTTGCCTTTTCAATGTTAAAATCATCTGAGACCGCAGTGCCCAATGCAATAATTAAGGATTTAATCTCTTTTGAATTCAAAATTCTATCAAGACGGGCTCTTTCTACATTTAAAATCTTACCACGCAAAGGTAAAATAGCTTGAAAATGACGGTCACGAGCCTGACGACTTGAACCTCCAGCTGATTCACCCTCAACAATAAACATCTCTGACTCTTCCGGCTTTCTGGAAGTACAATCTGCCAGTTTTCCAGGCAGAGACAAGCCTTCAAGAATCTTCTTTCTTAAAATCGTATCCTTAGCAGCTTTAGCAGCTTTTCTTGCTTTTTGAGCTAAAGAAAACTTCTGAAGAATTGCCCTGGCATTATTTGGATTCCTCTCCAAAAAATCAGCCAAAGCATAACTTACAATCTGCTCTACTATGGGCTTAACCTCAGAATTACCTAGTTTTGATTTTGTCTGTCCTTCAAACTGAGGATCCTTAACTTTGACTGATATTATTGCTGTTAATCCCTCACGCGTATCTTCTCCAGTGAAATTACCATCATTCTCTTTCAAAAACCCGTTTTTCTTAGCATGATCATTAAAAGTTCTTGTTAAAGCAGCTCTGAATCCAGTTAAATGAGTGCCTCCCTCTTGAGTGTAAACATTATTGGCAAAGGTTTCTTCAAAACATTCAAACTCATCAGTATAACGAAAAGCTGTTTCAACTAGAACTCCATTTTTTTCACCTGAACAGTAAAAAATATCTTGATTAATAAACGAAGACCCTCTAGTTAGATATTTCACATACGAAATTATTCCTCCTTCAAAATAGAAAGCATAATTATGATGAGGTTTAGTCCTTTGGTCAAAAAAGCTAATTCTGACTCCTTTGGTTAAATAGCTTTGCTGGCGAAGATAATCAAGTATCTTCTTTTCACTAAGATTTATTTCTTTAAAAATCTGCTCGTCTGGTTCAAAAGTAACAGTTGTTCCGCTGGTTCTGCATTTACCTACTTTTCTTACAGCTGTTTTTTTCTTTCCTCGTGCATATTCTTGAGCATATCTATTGCTATCTCTGCAAATTTCAACTTTCATGTATTTAGACAAAGCACAGACAACAGAAATACCAACGCCATGAAGCCCCCCACTAGTAACATAAGCTTTTCCTCCAAACTTTCCTCCTGCGTGCAAGGTTGTCATGATTGTTTCTAGGGCTGATTTTTTTGTTTGAGCATGTCTGTCTACTGGAATTCCTCTGCCATTATCCTCAACTTTAATTCTATTGCCAGGCAAAAGCCATATTTTAATATCATCACAATAACCCATAATGGCTTCATCAATACTATTTCCAACAATTTCCTTGATTAAATGGTGCAATCCTTCAGGACCAGTTGTACCAATATACATGGCTGGTCTTTTTCTGACCGGCTCTAATCCCTGCAATACAAAAATATCCTTAGCAGTGTAAGCTGATTTTGCTTTCTTTATTTCCGCCATTTTCCTAGTTGCTTTTTTCACCCCTACAACCTTCTTTGTCTTTGTTGTCTTTTTAATTTTTTTTGTTTTCTTTTGAACCATAGTTGTTTTAATTTTAAAAAAGAAAACGACCTTCTTGTGGAGACAAGCTGATTATTTTCTCACCTCCCATTCTGGATCTTTATCCAAAGCTAATATTATTTTATTTTGAATTTCATCTATTTCTTTTGAAGATAAGGTTTTGTCTTGCGCCTGATAAATAATATGAAACGCCAGGCTTTTTCTCCCTTCAGGAATTTCTTCTCCTTCATAAACATCAAACAAATCAATATCTCTTATTAAGCTTCCGCCAATCACATTAATTTTATTTAAAACCTGCTCAACTAGCACATCTCTTGGAACCAAAACCGCTATATCTCTTATTGCAGCTGGATAAGGTGAAATTGGCATAAACTCCTGCTCTTCTGAAGCCAACTTTTGAAGTTTTTCAAAGTCAAAATCAAAAACTACTGTTCTTGATTTAAGCTTTAACTCTCCAATGATTTTAGGAGAAATCTCGCCCAAAAATCCAATCTCAGTTTGCCCAACCTTAATTTCAGCGCATCTTTTTGGATGCCAAATTAAAGATTGAGATTGTTCTGGCGTTGGTTTGTATTCATCATACCAAATATCGCTTATTCCCAGTTTGTTTAAAAGCAAATCAACAACTCCTTTTATTTCATAAAACGAATCACCGCTAATAACACCTGTTAACATTCTTTTTTCAAGAACTTTTGCTTTTCTAAAAACTTTTCCAATTTCAAACATTCTAATATTTTTAAAAATTTTCTGATTTTTCTCTAATGCTTTAAATATATTTGGTATCAAACTTGGTCTTAAGTATTGATATTCAGCGCTCAATGGATTTTCAAGCTCTACCATATCAGAAATATTATGACCAAACATTTCTCCTTGTTTCTTGCTAACAAAAGAATAATTATATAATTCAGTAAAGCCAGCTCCTCTCAATATATCCTTTATTCTATCTTTCCAAAAAATACTAAAATTCCTTTTAGAAGGGATTAAAGCTCCTGTGGGAAAAATCAAAGGAATATTTGCATAACCATAAATTCTACCAACTTCTTCAATTAAATCTTCTGGTATTGAAATATCTAATCTAAACGCTGGAACCTTAATCAATAATTGCGAAGCTGAACTTATTAAAATATCAAAACCCAGGTCTTTCAAAATACTTTTAATTCTTAATGTAGGAATTTTCACTCCCAACAATCTTTGCGCATAATCTAAATCTAGCTTAATTTTTTTAAGAACAGGTTTTTTTGGATAAAAATCAATCAATCCCTTGCAAGGCTCACTTTTGGCCAGCTCTTGAATTAAATAACTTGCTCTGTTTATTGCCAATTCAGTTAAATTAAAATCTATTCCGTGTTCAAATCTCCAGGAAGCATCTGTTTTTAAATCTATTGTTTTAGAACTCTTGCGAATGGTTTTTGAATTGAAGTTAGCTGACTCTAAAACAATATTCTTTGTCTTTTTATCTATTTCTGCTTTTTTCCCTCCTTTGATTCCTGCAATAGCTAAAGGTCTTTTACTGTCAGCAATCACTAAAATATCTTTATCCAAAGCATATCTTTCATCATCTAAAGTGGTAATCCTCTCCCCTTTCTGAGCTTTTCTAATAACTATCTTTCTTTCCGATATCTTGTCTAAGTCAAAAGCATGAAGCGGCTGGCCAGTTTCAAGCATTACATAATTAGCAATGTCAACAATATTATTAATGGGTTTTAGCCCCAACGCTCTTAATCTTTCTTTAATCCAGCCAGGCGAAGAACCAACTTGCACATCTGTCATTACTTTCGCTGTATATCTATTGCAATCTTTTTTACTCCTGACTTGAACTTTTAAAAAGTCCTTTGCTTCATTTTTAATTTCTTTTAATCGTGCTTCTGGAAGCTCTAATTTATATTCCAAAATAGCTGAAATCTCCCGCGCTATTCCATGATGAGAAAAACAATCTGAACCCCTATTAGGCAAAACATCAATATCCAAAACCCAATCATTTCCTTGTTTTTCAACTTTTTCAACTTCAAAGAAATGTATTGTTAAAAGCTCTGCCAGCTTTTCAGGTTTAGGTAGTTTCTTTTTGAAAAATGATTGAAGCCAATTATATGAAAATAACATGATTAAAATTGCTTTAAAAATCTTAAATCTCCTTTATAAAATAATCTGATATCATTTATCCTGTATTTCATCATTGCTAATCTTTCCAGACCCATTCCAAAGGCAAAACCCTGCCAATTTTTAGGATTAAAACCAGCATTCTTCAAAACACTAGGATGAACCATTCCTGCGCCCATCATTTCCTGCCAGCCAGTTCTGCCGCAAGTCGCACATCCTTTGCCCAAACAAACTGTGCAGCTCATATCAACCTCAAAACCAGGCACAACAAATGGAAAATAACTTGGTCTCATGCGAATTTTCTCTGGTTTTTTAAAAAATTCTCTGTAAAATTCCTGAAGAACTGCTCTAAAATTAGCAGCTGATATATTTCTATCAATCATTAAGCCTTCCACGTGATAAAAATTAAACTCGTGATTAGCGTCTGTAGCTTCATGACGGAAAATACGACCAGGCACAATAATTCTTAAAGGAGGATTGTTTTTCTCCATATAACGCACCTGAACTGGTGAAGTATGAGTTCTTAAGAGCATTCCATTCTTTAAATAAAATGTGTCCCATAAATCCCGGGCAGGATGGTCTTTAGGAATATTTAAAACATCAAAATTATACCAAGCAGTTTCAATCTCAGGTCCTTCAATAATTGAAAAACCCATTAATTGGAAGATTCTTTCAACCTCCCTTTTAACTTGAGTTAAAGGATGCAAA
>Ga0114923_10003230_pt1 | contig 11013 bp, 8 predicted proteins | sample SumtaG_FD_89578 | JGI IMG/M metagenome (GOLD analysis project Ga0114923, IMG submission 89578) | Deep subsurface microbial communities from Indian Ocean to uncover new lineages of life (NeLLi) - Sumatra_00157 metaG | ecosystem: Environmental > Aquatic > Marine > Oceanic > Sediment | place: near...
CATTGGACAGGTATTAGTACAGACGTGGCTGCTGTTAAGGCATTAATGGTCAAGAGCCCCAGAGAAGGAGGAGAGTCTATAAGGATAAAATCATAATTAGCCCCTATGTCTTTAATGGCATTCTTTAGCCTGTGCTCTCTGTTCATAAGGCTTATAAGCTCTATCTCTGCACCAGTAAGACCTATGTTTGAAGGGATTAATCGAAATTCTGGCATGTAAAGGTCCTGAACAATCTCTCGGGCCTGGAGATTATGGATCAAGACCTCGAATATGTTCCTATCAGACTTTGCCTTATTTACGCCTAATCCACTTGTTGCATTGGCCTGAGGGTCAAAGTCTATCAGCAAGACCTTCTTTCCTTTATGGGCAAGATAATATCCCAAATTAATAGCTGTTGTGGTCTTGCCGACCCCGCCTTTTTGATTACAGATTGCTATTATCTTACCCATAGCAAGCCCTGATAAAGCTGTATTATTATTTCCGTAACCTCTTTCTAACCTTTACCTTAGCTAATTTAGACCCATTCATACTAAAGAGGCCTTTGTTCTCTTCTCTCAAGACCTTGATATCAACCTCTGATCTATCAAGTCTCAATTTGGACAGGGCAATTTTGATCGCTTCAGGAGCTGTCTTTGCCTCTATCTCTATCTCATCCTGTTTGTGTTTGTGACTGGTCATTGCTTTCTCAGTAAACAGTACTGCAAAGAGCTTGTCAGCACAGTATTGGTAAGCCAGTATAGCACAAGACCTGAAGGCAATGAGTAAAAAATAAAACCAAACATAATCGGCATAATAGAAGCCATCATCTTCTGCTGATCTGACTGGCTAGCCCCAGCTTTCATCTGCGACATCTTCTGTTGTACTATCATAGCACCTATCATTAAAATTGGCAATAGATTTATCGCGTTCCCAAGGAAAGGGATAGTAAACGGGAGGGGGAAAAAGGCATCAGGCATGGACAAGTCCTTTATCCACAAAAAAGTGGCACCCTTTAACTCTACTGACCTCATAAGGGTCTGATAGAGCGCTATAAATATGGGCATCTGCAAAAAAATGGGAAAACATCCGCCCATCGGATTCACATTATACCGTCGATAAAGCTCCATGATCTCCTTGTTCAATTTACTGGGATTGCCTTTATGTTGTGAGCGCACTTTCTCTATATGAGGCTGCAGTTCCTGTAATCTCCGCATGGATTTCAGGCTCTTGAACGAAAGAGGAAACAACAATAAACTGACGCAACATGTCAATAAAAGTATTGCTATGCCATAGTTGTGAAAAAGACCATAGAAAAACTTCAAGGCCTTTAGAAGTACAAGGCTTATTCCTGTAAAGATCCCAAAATTTAATGCCTTGCCAAAGCTCTTATCTACCTTCTGTAACTCATTGATCTCTGTCGGCCCTATATACAAGAGAAAATCATAGGTCTTGGTCTCTCCAGGAAGGATCCTTTCGTCATCCACAATAAATCCTATAAGAGGTTGGCCTTTTATATTTTTCGTAAAAACACCGCTGGGGGTAAAACCAGGCCTCGCTATTATTGAATAATACTTATTTTTCAGGGCCAACCATTCTATATCATCTTGATATAACCTATTGTAATTCTTGAAGTTACCTTTGGCGATCCTCTTAAATCTGCCATCTCTATATAAAACATCTGCGCCTATAAATCTTGATTCATAGATCTCTTTTTTGGAAATATTTGAGGCAGTTGTAATCTCAAAGGACAAACTCTGTACAAAATCAGAATTATTTGTTATCTTTATAGATGCAGCCCATCCATACCTATCCCTTAAAAATGTTATATATTTTTCTATCTCAAGGCCGCCTTTTTCTGCATAAAGAGCGCCGGTATCTTCTTTGATTTCAAAGATATGGGAAGATAGATCAGCAAGGGGCCCTTTTCCTTCTATTGCAAGAATCCCTGCCTCATAGACTGCATCCTCTACGAGCACTGCATCAGCCCTTTTACCGTCTCTGATCTCAAGGTTCTGTATAGACCCTCCTATATTCGATATATCTAACGCATATCTTTCACTTACCATCTTACTGGATATTGCATCAGGAGGAAGTGTTTTTTCTGGGACTTCATCATGCAGGATCTTGGTCTGGGTGGTTACAATATCTTTCTGCTCCTCAAGGAATTCAGCAGTCATATATTGTCCCTTGGGAGGAGGGCTCAGCTTTGCCATAAAAAATGGATATACCAACATGACGAAGATCGATAAGACTATTGCAAACAGAAGTCGTCGTTCCATGATCTAGCTCCTATACGGGTCGTGACCTCCTGGGAATAATGGGTTGCATCGCAGGATTCGCGTGAGACCCTTTACTAACCCCTGGAAGATCCCTTTATGTTCTATTGCCTCAAGCGTGTATTGTGAACACGACGGGTAGAATCTACATTTACACAACATCAATGGTGATATGTAGTTATGATAAAATTTAATGCTATTTTTTAACACATTTTTTAAAAACATTGGCTATATCTTTCTCTAACTCTTGAGACCTTGTATTTTTTCTAACATTCGTGGCCAGGATAAGGATATCGTGACCCCCTGGTAAAAAATGTTTTGTGTTTCTATACGCCTCCCTGAGAAGCCTTCTGAGTCTATTTCTTAGAACGGCCTTTTTATTATACAAATTTTTCCTGATTATAAATGCGGCCCTATTGGTACAGGACCCTGTTTCTCTTTTTAATAGGTGTATGGTGATCAACCTGCCTCTGGAGGGGATGCCTCTATCAAAAACCTGTTTGATTAAGCCGTCCTTCTTAAGGTGTTCTTTCCTTGCGAAGGAGTGATCCCTCATTAAACGCTTAGCCTTTTCCGGCCCTTGTACCGTCGGCGTCTTAAAATAGCTCGGCCCTTGGCAGTACGCATTCTACGTCTGAAACCGTGTTTTCTTTTTCCTTTTAAAAGGCTTTTCTTGGTAAGGTTTTTTTTCACAGCAATGCCTCCGTATAAGCGATATATTATAACACACCAGCTTTTATCGTCAAGGAGAAAATAATTCTGACCCGGGCATATCTTTAGCGAGACAGGCTGCTGTGATATAATTAAAATTTTTCTTGAAAACACTATACGTGCCTGTTATAATGCCTTAAATTATGACAGCTGACCTATCTAATATCTGGGACAAAATCCTAGAATACACAAAACAGGAAATAGGAGAAAGGGCCTTTGAGAACTGGTTCACGCAGACGCGCCTTGCCTCTATAACAGAAGAGGGGCTTGTAATAGAGGTGCCCTCTAATTTTTTTAAGGACTGGATATACGATCATTACCGTGACATATTGAATATATCCATATTAAAAACTATCGGCAAGGTAACGGCAATAAGTTTTGAGGTAAGGGAGTCATCAAAAACAAAAACCATTGAGTCCGCCACAAAGATCTCTGTGCCAGGAAGGGTGATAGAGAAAAAGCCTCTTTACCTGAACCCCAAATATACATTCGAAGGCTTTGTGGTAGGGCATTCAAACCGTTTCGCACACGCGGCAACCCTGGCAATAGCTGAATCGCCTGCAAAGGCGTATAATCCGCTATTCATATATGGGGGTGTGGGGTTGGGCAAGACACACCTGATGCAGGCGGCAGGTCACTATATATCTGATAGGCACAAAAACCTAAAACTATTTTACACCTCCAGCGAGAGCTTTACCAATGAACTCATAAATGCCATACAAAACAGGACCACGCCTAAATTCAGGGAAAAATACAGGAAGGTCGATGTACTGTTAATAGATGACGTGCATTTCATAGCTGGCAAGGAGGCCACCCAGGAGGAGTTTTTTCACACATTCAATGCCCTTTACGACGCCCACAAACAGATAGTCTTATCAAGCGACCGCTCGCCAAAGACCATACCGGGTCTGGAAGAAAGATTGGTCTCCAGGTTTGAATGGGGTCTTGTTACAGACGTGCAGCCACCAGACCTTGAGACTCGCATAGCCATACTCAAAAAGAAGGCAGAGAAAAATTCTATAGTGCTGCCAGAGGATGTTATGTATTTTATAGCCGAGAGTCTGAAGACAAATATACGAGAACTCGAGGGCGCACTTATAAAGGTGATAGCATATGCGTCTTTGGAAAATCAAAAAATCACACTTGCCCTTACAAAAGATATCTTAAAGGATACCCTCTTTGAAGGAGAAAAAAAGATATCTATAGAACTTATCCAGAAAAAGGTGGCCATGTATTTTGATATAAGGATCTCTGATATGAAGACAAAGAAAAAGCATAAGCAGGTTGCCTACCCCAGACAGGTAGCAATGTATCTCTCGAGAGAGATGACGAATCTGACGCTTCCTAACATAGGTGAACACTTTGGCGGCAGGGACCATTCTACTGTCATACACGCCTGTGATAAGATACATAAGGATTTAAACAGGCATCAAAATGTGAAAAACATGATAAATCGTCTGGTCTTGGAGATCAATAGTTGAAGGTGTTGATAACCGGTATTCTTTGTGGATTATTTTTATTCTATAACTATCGTTGATGAAAGGTATTATGGTCTTATTAACATATCCACATGGTTTACTACGTAAACTACTAGATTTAGATATCTAAAATATAATAATAAAACAGGACAGGGGGCTTTGTTGATGAAAATAAGAATACTAAAAGAAGAACTTATAAAAAACATCCAAAACGTTCAAAATGTTATATCCTCCAAGGTCAACCTACCAATACTCTCAAACGTTCTTATAGAAACAGAGAAAAACAAGGTCAGGTTACTAGCCACAGATCTTGATATAGGTATAATATCTACATTTAAATCAGAGGTTGAAGAAGAAGGGGCCATAACAGTACCCGCCAAGAGATTTAATGATATCATAAAAGAATTGCCGGAAGAGGACATCTTAATAAGCACCATGAAGAACAATTCTATGGCAGTAAAATGCGGAAAATGTTTTTTTAAAATACTGGGTTTACCAAAGGAAGACTTTCCCAAATTCCCGGAATTTGAAAACAAGCCGCACATAGTAATAGATCAAGGTGTTTTAAAAAAAATGTTAGGTATGACGCATTTCTCCATGTCGCACGACGAGACAAGGTATGTCCTGAACGGGGCGTTGTTTTTATTTAAACCAGGCCAGTTGGCCATAGTGGCGACAGATGGAAAGAGATTGGCCTTTGTTAAGAAAGAGATACCCAAAACAGCACCAACAAAATCTATTATAGTACCGTCAAAGACTATATATGAACTAACCAGGGCCCTGAAAGACAGCGGGGAACTAAAGATGACCTTTAGCGAGAACCAGGTAAGGTTTGAATTGGAAAACATTACCATTGTCTCCAGGTTAATAGAAGGCGAGTTCCCCAATTATGAGCAGGTCATACCAGAAGAGGCGAAAGAGAAGATGCTTGTACAGAGAGAAGAGATGCTGTTAGGGGTAAAAAGGGCAGCCCTCTTTACCACACAGGACTCGCGAGCCATAAAGATAGATCTATTGAAAAACAGAATGATAATCTCAAAGTCACACCCGAACATAGGAGAGGCAAAGGAAGAGATAGAGATAGATTATAAAGGCCAGGAGATCGCAGTAGGTTTTAACCCAGGCTATCTCATGGATGTTCTAAAGGTGGCGCCAAAAGACGAGCTGGAGATAGATATCTTGGGGCCTGACAAGCCGGCTGTTATAAGGATAGAGGATTGGTATATCTATCTAGTGCTTCCTATGCAGCTCGCATGATGAGAAGAACAAAAAAACCCGAAGGCATAAAGGGTATACTTAACAAGGTAATTAGAAGGATAGAGAAAGAAGGGCCTGCCAGCAAGGAAAAGATACTGATTGCCTGGCAGGATATCGTCGGAGAAAAGGCGTCCAGTCACTCAAGGCCAGTGGGTATAAGACGCAGGGTCCTGACAATAGAGATAGATAGCTCTACGTGGCTGTACCAGCTCAACCTGAAGAAAAGGGCCATATTAAAGGACATAAAGAAGGAATTAGGGTCTGACAAAATAGAGGATATTAGATTTAGGATGGGGGATATTACATAGATGCCGAAAAAACCAAGGCGACCCAAAACAGAGAAGCCTCAAGAGCAGGGAAAATATGACGCAAGGACCATCCAGGTGCTGGAAGGCGCAGATGCCGTAAGAAAGCGACCGGCCATGTATATAGGAGACACCTCCACCAGGGGGCTCCATCACCTTGTTTATGAAGTGGTGGATAATTCTGTGGACGAGGCAATGGTCGGTTATTGCAAAAATATAGTTGTGAGCGTGCACATGGATAATAGCGTGACCGTATCTGATGACGGCCGCGGCATACCTGTGGACATGCATAAGACACAGAAGAAGCCTGCCGTAGAGGTTGTATTGACTACCCTGCACGCAGGGGGAAAATTCGACCACCGTTCTTATAAGGTATCAGGAGGATTACACGGTGTTGGCGTCAGTGTTGTAAATGCCTTAAGCGAATGGCTCGAGGTGGAGATAAAAAGAGACGGCAAGGTCTTTCACCAGGAATATGAAAAAGGAAGGGCTGCTTCCAAGCTCACCGTGATAGGCAAGGCAAAGACAACAGGCACCACTGTGACGTTCAAACCTGACAAGGATATCTTCAAAGGAAAGATAGAGTTTTCATTCGAGACCCTTTCCAACAGGTTGCGGGAACTCGCCTTTTTGAATAAGGGCCTGAAGATAAAATTAGAGGACGAGAGAAAGAATAAAGAGGTCGAATTCCAGTTCTCAGGAGGCATTATATCCTTTGTGGAGCACCTCAACAAGAATAAGACCCCTCTGCATAAAAAGGTTATCTATTTTGAAGGAGAAAAAGAAGGTGTCTCGTGCGAGATCGCCCTCCAGTATAATGATGGATATGCTGAGAACATCTTTACCTTTGTTAATAATATAAACACGATAGAGGGTGGCACGCATTTAAGCGGATTTAAATCCTCGCTTACCAGGACCGTTAACCAGTATTGTAAGAACAAGAATCTACTGAAGAGTTCTGATGTATCGCTTTCCGGTGAAGACATAAGAGAAGGCATGACAACGGTTATAAGTATCAAGGTGCCGAATCCTCAATTTGAAGGCCAGACAAAGACAAAACTCGGCAATAGCGAGGTAGAAGGCATAGTCGCTTCTATTGTAAATGACAACCTTAGTTCTTATTTTGAAGAACACCCTTCGGTTGCAAACAAGGCTGTTGAAAAGGCCATACTCGCTGCAAGGGCCAGAGAAGCTGCCAAGAAGGCAAGGGAGCTTACGAGACGTAAAGGCGCCCTGGACTCAACCTCTTTACCCGGGAAACTAGCTGATTGTTCTGAAAAGGATGCGAGTCTGTGCGAGCTCTATATTGTAGAAGGAGATTCAGCAGGGGGCTCGTCAAGACAAGGAAGAGACAGGCGTTTTCAGGCAATACTGCCAATAAAAGGCAAGATCTTAAATGTGGAGAAGGCAAGACTTGACAAGGTCTTAAGCAACGAAGAGATACGGACTATTATAAGCGCGCTCGGGACAGGCATAGGGACAGAGTTTAATCTTTCCAGGCTTCGATATCACAAGGTAATCCTTATGTGCGATGCTGATTCAGACGGTTCTCATATACGCACGCTTCTATTAACGCTCTTTTTTAGGCAGATGCAACAGCTCGTAGAAAAAGCCCATATCTATATTGCCCAACCACCCCTTTATAAAGTAAAAAGAGGGAAGAGAGAAGAATACATAGAGACAGATACAGGGATGAATAATTTTCTGTTTGACCTTGGCACAGAAGGGCTGGTCCTTACTCGCGCAAAGGATAAGAAGAGTTTTAAGGATAAGCAGCTCAAGGACCTTCTGTACCTGGTGCTGGAATTTGACAGGTTTGCAGGCGCTATAGAGCGACGTGGAGTGAAATTGTCAAATTACATGGGTTTTAGACACAAGAAAGCCAAAAAACTACCCCTTTTTATGGTAAAAGTGGAGGAAACAGCCCAATTTTTGTATGATGACCAGGAATTAGCCAGGGCCATAAAAAAGCTGGAAAAAGAACTTGGCAAGGACGTTGAGATAGGTGAAAAAACAGGCCATGTGGTGGAGTTTTACGAGGCAAGGGGCATGGAGAAGATCATAGAAAAGATAGAAAAGATGGGTTTTGATATCGAGCAGGTATTCCAATCTGATCCAGGCAAAAAGAAGAGCCCTTTCAAGATGGTCTCGGATGGCGACACAAAAGACCTGGACACCTTAAAGGAATGCCTGGATTATGTAAGAGAGATCGCAAAAAAAGGCCTGAGCATACAGAGATATAAAGGCCTGGGAGAGATGAACCCGACCCAACTGTGGGATACCACTATGAACCCTGACACGCGCACGCTTTTAAAGGTTACAATGGAAGACGCGGTAAAGGCAGACGAGATGTTTACGATACTCATGGGAGACCAGGTGGAGCCGCGAAGAGATTTTATAGAAAGACATGCATTGGAAGTAAGAAATCTGGATATCTAAAAGGAAAATAGATGTACGCGCAAAACGAAAAACTCATACCGGTTTATATCGAGAACGAGATGAAGACATCCTACATCACATACGCCATGAGCGTGATTGTAGGAAGGGCCCTGCCTGATGTAAGGGATGGCTTAAAACCGGTCCATAGACGCATCCTTTATGCAATGAGGGAGCTTGGGCTGGAGCGCAGTAAACCCTACAAAAAATCCGCCAGGATCGTAGGAGAGGTGCTCGGTAAATATCACCCGCACGGAGACATGGCGGTTTATGATTCTTTGGTCAGGATGGTGCAAGATTTTTCACTCAGATATCCTCTGATAGATGGGCAGGGCAACTTTGGTTCTGTGGATGGCGATGCCCCGGCTGCGATGAGGTATACCGAGGCCCGTATGGCCGCCATATCAGAAGAGGTGCTTTCTGATATAGATAAGGACACAGTAGATTTTATCCCCAACTTTGACGAGACGCTCGAGGAACCAACTGTTTTACCGTCAAAGCTTCCGGGTCTATTGGTGAACGGCTCAAGCGGTATAGCCGTTGGCATGGCTACTAATATCCCTCCCCACAATCTCAACGAGATAGTGGATGCCGTCGTAAAGGTTATTTCTGAACCGGATGTTTCCATAAAGGATATTATGAAGATCGTAAAGGGTCCTGATTTCCCGACAGGCGGGATTATATGCGGCCGGGAGGGCATAAAAGAGGCCTATGAAAAAGGCAGGGGGCGCTTAAAGCTTCATGCAAAGGCAGCTGTTGAATCGCAGAAAGGTAGCAGGGAATCGATTGTCATAACAGAGATCCCCTATCAGGTCAATAAATCAAGACTTATAGAGGGCATGGCAGATCTGGTCCAGGACAAAAAGATAGAAGGCATATCAGATATCAGAGACGAGTCTGACAGAGAAGGCATGAGGATCGTCATTGAGTTAAAGCGCGACCAGAATGCCCAGATCATACTGAATCAGTTATATAAGCGCACTCAGATGGAGACCACCTTTGGCATTATTATGCTGGCATTGGTGGATAATAGGCCTAAGGTCTTGAACCTGAAAGAGATGCTCGAGCTATACATCAAACACAGGCAGCTTATAGTAAGGCGCAGGACGCAGTTCGAAGTCACTAAGGCAGAAAAAAGGGCACATATATTAGAGGGCCTTAAGATAGCAATAGACCAGCTTAATAAGATTGTAAAGACCATCAGGGAATCAAAGGACCCTAAGATAGCAAAAGACAAACTTATGAAAAATTTTGATCTCTCAGATATCCAGGCCCAGGCTATTTTAGAGATGCAGCTTCAGCGCCTTACAGCCCTCGAGAGAGGCAAGATAGAAAAGGAATACCTCGAGCTTATAAAGAGGATCGAGATATATAGGTCTATTTTGAAGAGCGAGAAAAAGATCCTTGAGATCGTGAAGAACGAGGCATTGGAACTAAAGAAAAAATACGGGGATGAACGAAAGACCGAGATAATTGCAAAAGTCGAAGAGATGGAGATAGAAGACTTGATCGCAGAAGAGGACATGGTGATTACCATAAGCCATGCAGGCTACATAAAACGCTTGCCGGTCGGTTCATACCGCCGTCAGCGTCGTGGCGGGACAGGGGTAACAGGCATAGATGTCAAGGAAGAGGATTTTGTAGAGCACCTCTTTATTGCATCCACGCATGAACACCTACTTTGTTTTACGAATACAGGAAGGGTCCACTGGTTAAAGGTGTACGAGATACCGCAGGCAAGCCGGGCAGCCAGAGGAAAGGCAGTGGTTAATCTCTTGCATCTTGCGCAGGGGGAGAAGGTCTCTGCCTGTGTCAGGGTAAAGGGATTTGAAGAAGGCAAATTTCTTATTATGGCGACCCAGAACGGCCTTATCAAAAAGACGGATCTCATGGCGTATTCAAATCCAAGAAAGGGCGGCATAATCGGCATAACTGTTCAGAAGCAGGATGAGCTTATAGAGGTCAAATGGACAGATGGAACACATGACATATTCCTTGCAACCAATCAGGGTAAGGCTATCCGTTTTCCAGAGAAGCAGGTAAGAGACATGGGGAGAGGTGCAAAGGGCGTTAAGGGAATAAGGCTCGGGAAAAAGGACAAGGTAATCGCAATGGAGATACCAAGAAAGGATTCCACGATCCTTACGGTTACATCACAGGGTTTTGCAAAGCGTACCTCAGTCGATCAATACAGAAAACAATCCCGCGGAGGAAAAGGCATAAAGAATGTTAACGTAACAAAGAAGAATGGTGAGGCAGTAGGCCTTAAGATAGTAAACGACAAAGACGAACTGATGGTTATAACCGAAAAGGGTATGGTTGTCCGCTGCCCGGTAAAGGATATACGCACTACTGGAAGGGCTGCCCAGGGTGTCCGCATAATCAAACTCGATTCAGGCGACAATGTCTCAACAGTCGCCAGAGTTATCCCGGAGGAAGAATAGTAGCCAAGGCCCTATCGAATGTTCGAGGCCGGGCCTTGAACAAACTCTTGTCCCCATCGTCTAGTCTGGCCTAGGACATCAGATTTTCGATCTGACGACACCGGTTCGAATCCGGTTGGGGACGCCA
>Ga0114923_10003231_pt1 | contig 11011 bp, 10 predicted proteins | sample SumtaG_FD_89578 | JGI IMG/M metagenome (GOLD analysis project Ga0114923, IMG submission 89578) | Deep subsurface microbial communities from Indian Ocean to uncover new lineages of life (NeLLi) - Sumatra_00157 metaG | ecosystem: Environmental > Aquatic > Marine > Oceanic > Sediment | place: near...
ATGCTGTGATCTCTAAAATTCCTCCTGCTCCTAACATCGAATCTCGGGCATTTAGTATCAGGTTCATCAATACCTGTTGGAGCTCGATCGGCACGCCATAGACCATCAAATCAGATGGTATCTCAATCTTTATCTTTATAGAATCATTTGCGAAATTGCGGCAAAGGCAGGAAAAGATCTCTTCAACTAAAACCACTAACTTTGTATTATTCTTTTCCTGTGACTCCCTGTTCGCCACAGACAATATACTTTGCATAATTTGTGAAGCACGCTGACAGTTTCTGGCTGTTTTCTCCAATGCCTTTTCGGTTAAAGCCATATCTTTCACGTTTCTCAATGCAAGCTCGGCGTAGTTCGAAAGGGGGGTAAGAAGATTATTTATCTCGTGCGCGATCATGCAGGTTGTTGTGCCAATATTGGCTAAGGCCTGCAGTTGTCCGATCTGCATTTTCAGACTGTTATTTAATTCCTGCTCGGTTGCCAGGTCTTTGTGCAATGAACGTCGTTTTTCAATTATCCTTGTCAAGTGAACGCTCCTGCTATAAAATCTTATTTGGTTTCCTGAATTATTATCTATCAAAAATTTTTATAATACAAGAGTTTATATCGTCTTATGGCTTTATTTTTCTTGAACTTTGAAATTGCTATATCAGCAAAAAAATATACCAAATAACAGAAATGAATGAAAAAACAATTTTAGAACAGCTTTTAGAACTCTTGGAGTCAAATGGTGTCACAATACGACCCGAACCGCTTGGCGGTAGGGGTGGGGGACTTTGCACTATAAAAAACGAGCAAATCTTCTTTGTTGATACTCAGTGTCGCTCCGCTGAAATGGCTGCTCTCTGTGCCCTGGCCGTTGTAAAAGTTTTAGACGTTGAAATGATATACATCAGACCGGAAGTGCGCCAGTTTATTGAAAATATTGCTCATAAAAATCAAATTTGATTTTGGTTGCATAAAAAATAAAAACAGTTATCATTATTCTTTTAAATATTGGAGCAGTTACTTATGGAACACATTGATATTGAAAATGAGAAAAATAAAACTCCTGCGATTTTAGTTATCGATGATAACCTGCAAAACCTTGAACTACTGCAGGCTTATCTTGAAGATTTGGATTGCAATACGATACCGGCAAATGATGGAGTGCAGGCTCTGGATATAATTACAAAAAATTCCATTGACCTGATTTTGCTTGATATAATGATGCCAAAAATGAGCGGATTTGAAGTATGCAAGAGAATAAAAAATGACCCCAGAACAAAGGATATTCCGGTAATTATGGTTACTGCTCTTACTGAATTCGGAGATATTGAAAGAGCGATTGACTCAGGTACCGATGATTTTCTAAGCAAACCGGTAAACAAGCTGGAACTTTTGACAAGAGTTAAAACCATGCTAAAATTAAAACATCTAAGTGACAAGCTCGATAGAACTTTGGCCTATTTAGAACAAATTGAAAAACAGACCCGGAAGTTTAAATCAGATTAAAATATGTATATAGGGACAAAAATTTGTAGTTAATAAATCCCAAAAAATCTCTTTCCAGAATACCAGATTAAAGTCCCAAAATCCGCTTTTAAAACCGTAACAACCCCTACATCTATCACATTTGCCACATACGCCCGCTAAAATTGTTTTCTCTGCAACTAATTAGGAAAACCTCGATTAACTACCAATCACGTATTGACGATACCCCTTTTGTAGCTGGGTTTTAACTTCTGGTTATTAAGGTTCAGGGTTTGATGAGCAAATTATTGGAAATTCTCGGAAAGGCGATTACGCCGGATATCGCTAATTTAATATGGCATTGGCTGGAAATTGTAAAGGTCATCGAAGCTGATGCTGATTCCACTCAAGCCGATCAGTTAGACAAAATTGCCGAACTTGCTCAAAATAAAAGAATTGTCTCCGCTGAACAACAACTTAAATTATATCTGTTTACGAATTCTTCATGTATTCGTGCTAGATTAGCTGCTGCGGCAATTTGTTTACAAAAAAATCAATTAACTTATGCTATTGAAGAGCTCAACTCTGTTTACTTAAAACAACCTAATAACACACTCGCGCTCTATGCACTTGGACATTGTTATGAAAGGCTGGGAAAAGAAGCACAAGCTGTTGAATTTTACCAGGATTGTCTGAAGTTCAAAAATTACCTCCAGCTTCCGAGGTTCAGGTTGGCTGCTATTTATTTCAAAAATAGACAGTTTGAAAAAACTATTCTGGAATATGAACTTTTGAAAGATGAATATCCAGATGATATGCCAACACTTGCAACACTTGGACATCTTTATATTGCTGCTGAGCAATATCATAAAGCCGTTGAAACATTTAATACCGCAATTCTAATACATCCTGATAATTTTCATGCTGATGAAAATGATGTAGAACTACTCATAATCGACGGACAGCATCATGAAGCACTGGAAATGGTTGAAAACCTCTTGGCACAATACCCGGAAAGGGCAGATTTAATTGTAAAACGTGCTGACATTCTGGGTATGCTCGGCGCTTCTACCGAAAGTGTTGAGCAATATGAACAGGCTATTCGTTTGTGTCCTGATTTTCTCGAGGCGACTATAAAACTTGGAACACAATACCTTCAACTACATCAGGAACAAATGGCTGCAGAACATTTCAATAGAGCTGCTGAGATAAATGACAGTATTATCGACGCTTATATCGGGTTAGCAATTGCTCAAAAAATAGCTGGAAATGATGATGTTGCACTGGCTACTTTATCATTAGCCGCTGCTATTCAACCAAATAGCTCTTTACTGATTGCTGAAACTGCTATTTTGCAATTAAGAGCAGGATTATCTTCAGACGTAACAAATAAAATTGAAAACTCAGATAAACTCATTGACACTATAATCGCTGCTCATCAGATGCAATTAACAGAACAAACGCAAAACCCTGATTTATATTACAGATTAGGTATTCTATTAATGAATATTGATAAAATTAACGAGGCTATCGATGCCTTTCAAGTTGCTCTGGAAATTAATCCGACGTTTTTTAGGGCAAGAAGTAAATTGGCAATATGTTTTAGTGAAACAGGGCAAAAAGAGCTCGCTTTAAATCATTTAACAGGACCTAATTGTTTAGATAAAGATACATTACTTTTACATTACCAGACTGCAATTCTATTTTGCAACAAAATAAAATTTGCTTCTTCGTTAATGAACCTTCAGAAATTTATGGAGGAAAATTTCGCCGCAAATAATACAACCATAAATATCTCAATAGTTCTTCAAAACTTAGGACTTTTGGATAGAGCAACTGCTATGTGGGATAATCTTGCAAGCACAGCGAATCATGCTTTGAACAATTAAGATTCAATTAAGGCAAATCAGCCTGAAATATTAAAAACTCAAAATCCCCTTGTTTTGATTAAAACAAATCCCAATGAAACATAACATATATTATCGGCGGTTGGCAGGGGGTAAAAAATAAATCTAAATAAAATGCTTAAAAATGCAGACTTCAGTGCAATATTACCATTATTAAATATCTCTAAGCGATATAGGCTTTCCTAAGATTTCATAATGCAGTATCGCCTTCTTCAATTCATCAGGGTCATCAAATTCAAATAAAAGTGGGATTTTACCCTCAGTTGATACTGGTTTCTTTTTAGACAAAGCTTTCTTTTTCAATTCTTTAAGCTTATCTTCTATAGATATCTCTGGCCCTTCTTTTTTCTCAGCTTCTATATCAGCGCTTTTAATCTTAACAGTTTCTTCATCAAAATCAAATGCTTGAGTCAGTGGCTGCTGCATACGCCTCGATTTATCTAATTGCTGAATACGGGGCTTAGGTTTAGCTGGTATGGGTTTAAACTGTTTTGCCTGTATTTCTCTTCGTTGACCTGCCTTTGGTTTATCTTTCGGTTCTTCTGCTTCAAAATCCCCCTCTTTGATTTTATTGGCTTTTGCTTTAGCTATCCCTCCAACTATCCAAAAAGTCGCCATACCTACAAAAACCAGAATTTGAATCCATCCACCTTCGTCATCGCGGTTTCGCGCTGCTAATATTATTTGATATATAAAGCTATACATAAGCTAATGTATTCAAAAAGTCCGCATATTATATAAATCTACACTCTAATTAGGAATACGAATTAATATTATCTTGGTTTTTCATCCTTAGATTTCGGCTTTGCGATCGATTCTCTCATCGAGGTATCAGCTGTAATGTTTTTCATGCGATAATAGTCCATAATGCCAAGATTTCCCTTCTGGAAGGCCTCTGCCATTGCAAGTGGAACTCTGGACTCGTTTTCTACAACCAAAGCCCTCATCTCCTGCTCGCGGGCTACTGCCATTGCTCTGCGCTTTTCTGCTTCTGCCTTTGCACGTTCCTGGTCGGCGTATGCCTGCGCCTTTTGCAGTTGGGCACCAATATTTTCGCCTACATCAATGTCGGCAATATCAATCGATAGGATCTCAAAGGCTGTGCCTGCATCGAGTCCTTTTGCCAAAACCGATTTAGAAATGTTATCGGGATTTTCCAAAACGCTTTTATGGTTAACCGCACTTCCGATCGTCGTAACAATACCTTCACCCACACGGGCAATGATTGTCTCTTCCGTAGCTCCGCCTATCAGCCGTTCGATATTAGCGCGAACTGTTACACGCGCTTTAGCCTTAAGCTGGATACCATCCTGCGCAACAGCATCAACAGTCATTCTGCCCTTGGTTGGGTCTGGACAATCGATAACCTTAGGATTAACACTTGTCTGAACAGCTTCTAAAATGTCACGGCCGGCAAGGTCTATCGCCGTCGCCGTCTGTAAAGACAGTTCTATGTTCGCTCTGTTGGCTGCGATCAACGCCCTGATAACATTCGGAACTCGACCACCTGCAAGATAATGACTTTCCAAATCACGGATAGTTAAATCAAGCCCTGCCTGGACTGCCGTTATTCGGCTTATTACTATTGTTCGAATGTCAACCTTTCGCAGCCACATGCCTATCAATTCCGAAAACTTAACATCTGCTCTGGATAATTTGGCCTGAAGCCATAGCCTGAAAAATTTTAACATCAATAATAAGCCTATTAAAATTAATACACCAAAAATCACAAAAAGCGCCAATCCTACTTTTGCACTGGTTACCATAATTACCGTATTTGATAAGTTCATCATTTCTCTACCCTTTCGTTTTTAAGTTTTCTCAATTACACGTACGGTAAGTTGAGTACCTTCCACATGTATAACCTCAACCTTACTGCCTGTATCAACATACCCGCCTTCAGCTACACACTCAATTCTTTGACCGGAAATATCACACATACCTACTGGCCTCAATGGCGTAAGGACCTCGCCGGTTGACCCCAGAAGTTCTTGTAGTTCTGGTGTATCTGGTATTGCATCGCCCTTCTGACGCTCAGGTGGTGTCAATGTGACGCTTTTGCCAAACCGGGTCTTTGGAAATATTTTATATGCCATTACCAATACCACAGGTATCATCACAAGAGCTACAATTATTCCTACCCACCCTGCCGTGCTGCTGTGTTTAAAAAATATCATCAAACCGCCTAACAGACAGGCAAGTGAACAAATACTTATCAGCCCCCCGCTTGGTACGAATACTTCTGCTATTATCAAAACTGCAGATATAAAATATAAAAATACTGCAAAAACAAGCCACCAATCCATAAATCTGCTCCTTATTCCTGATTCCCTGCCGCTTTAACTGTAACCTTATTACCGTGAATTTGAATTATCTCGATTTTGGTTCCTTTGTCAAGAAATTCAGCCTGTGCCAGACAATCCACTACCGCCTCGCCAAATCTCGCCTTGCCGGTAGGTCTTAAAGGCATGATTACTTCGCCAATGTCACCTATATTAACTATTTGGCTCTCTGTTGGTGATGTCATACTTACTTCGACTTCATCGCCTTTTTTGGCAGTACCTGGTAACAGGATAAGACCACTTAGAAACTGCATCTTAGGTAAATATTTTGTCGACAGCCAGGCCAAAACAACAAAACCGATAAAGCCAAGCGTTAAAGACACCGCTCCATCTGATAATAATTTCCAGTCTAAATCCGTTTGAGGCCAGGGTATCTTTCCTGGTGGATTCTTTATCAGCATACCAAATAAGCCGCCCAAAATACAAATTATTCCTAACGAACCGGCTATACCAAAACCCGGTAATACGAATATCTCGATGCTCAGCAGGATCAAACCGGTTACAAATAAGGCAACTTCTACCCAGTTAGCAAGGCCTATCAGGTATTTGCTTCCGATCATTACTGTAAAACAGATAACCGCTGCCAATCCTGGCAGACCAACACCAGGGGTGTTTAATTCGATATAAATACCAAGAAATGCGACCATAACAAGAACACCCATAACCATTGGAGAATTGATCCAACGCACCATCTCTTCCGACCAGATCGTCTTAAGAACTATCGGCTCTCCGGAAAATGTCACGCCGTCACGGTCGGCAAGATAACTTAATACGCCCTGCTCATCATCAACCACTGCTCTGGCTATACCATATTCCAGGGCATCTGATGCTGTCAACGTTAATAATTCATCATCTTTTACGATCAATTCTTTATTATCAATATCATATTTATTAGGGTCAGTAGGAATTTTCCTATTCTCGAAAAATTCATACTCTCCGCTTTCAACATTTCTTATGCGATATACTTCAGTCTGAACTGTCACCATTGCCTTTAAAAGTGCCTCTGGATAGTTGTTCGCCTGAGCGGCTCTTTTAAAGGTCGCCCTCACAAAACTTTCCTGCTTCTCACGTTCAACACCTTCCAGTTTTCCTCCAAGCATTATTGGCGCTGCATCGCCGATAGTTGTATTTTCCAACATTATTATGTCCTGACAAGACACACTTATCATTGCTCCTGCTGATATCGCTTCTGTTGTTACATATGCGATTGTTTTTGCTTTTTTTCCAACTTTCAGTATCAAATATTTGGAAATGTCATCTGCCGCCTGAACAAGACCGCCATAAGTCTGGATTTCATAAATTAGATACTCTGCTCCCATATCAAGTGCCTCTTGACTTCTTCTCTTGATAGACTTATAGAGACCATCATCTATTAAATCTTTACAGGGAATGATAACTGATTTGACACTATGTATGGCCTCGGAAGGTTCGTTAATCTCTGCTTTTAAATCTGTTATGAAAACTAAAAGCAATACTGAAAATATTATTCCAAATTTAAAACCTGAATTATTCATCAGGTTAAATTTAACATTAGTTCGTAAACTTGGCAATAATTAAATTCTTATATATTATATCCAGCAGGTGGCTGAGGTACTCCAGCTTTACCTTCAAATCCGTCCCATTGAAGACCGCCTATTACTGCCTGGGCAATATTGGTCAGATGGTCGCCGATTTTTTCTACATTGTCAACAAGGTCTACAAATATCAGCCCGCTTTCCGGAGTACACAGATTTTCAGTCATTCGCTGAACATGGCTGCGACGAAAATCTACCTGCATCTTATTTAGATGACCTTCATTTATCAATGCTGAACTTGCCGCCTTGGTATCATCATGCTCCAGGGCCTCTATTACATAATCAAACATCTCATCTGATTCCTTTTTTAACTGGACTGCCTCACTAAGGGCAGCCTCACTGAAGGATATCTTCTGTTCTATTTTTCGCTCTGCAATTTCAACTATATTTATAGCATGGTCACCTATCCTCTCAAGGTCATTTACCGTATGTAAAAATACAGGCAACTTCACTGACACCATTTCAGATAACTGTTTTCGTGATAAGGCTGAAAGATAAGAGGTGATCTTAAGCTGGAATTCATCGATAAAATCTTCAGTTTTTTTTACCGATTCAAGTAATCTCATGTCATCTCCAAGTAATCCATTGATAGAACGCTTGAGAGCTTTTTTGGCGGTTATAGCCATACGAATTATCTCTCGTTTTGTCTGCTCCAGGGCTATCACGGGAGTTGCGAGAAGATGCTCTTCCAATACTACAGGCCTTGCTGCTGCTTCTCCGGGCTTTTCTGGAACTATACGAATTGCAACTTTTTCAAGAAGACCGGATAGCGGCAAAAATATTCCTGAATTTGCAATATTAAATATGGTATGAGCTACAGCAATATTTAATGCAATAGTGCCGGCACCAAGCTCCCACGGTGAGATAACATGCACTAATCTGCCGAATAGTCCAAAATGAACAAATGGATATGCTACCGACGTTCCAAGGATATTAAAGATAGTATGTGCCCATGCCGAACGCCTCGCATTTACATTTGTTCGAAGGGCTGCCAATTGTGCCGTTATCGTTGTTCCTATGTTACTACCCAATACAAAGGGAATTGCCACATTAAGTGCCAATTCCCAATCACTGCCAAAGGCTCCCTGTAAGGCCAAAAGCTGAACTACCGCTATTGCTGCCGAACTGCTCTGAAGTAAAATTGTAAATACCGTTCCTGCCAAAATTGCCAGCATTGGCTGACTGCCCATTGTCACAAAGATCCGGTGGACTCCTACGCTATCCTTTAAAGGACTAAAACCATCCTTCATAAAACCTATGCCAATAAATAATATTCCAAAACCAAGCATTATTTGACCGATACTTTTCCATTTTCGAGTCCGGCTCAGCACATCTAATAAAAATCCTATTCCTACCGCCGGCAATGCATATGCTGTTATCTTAAAGGCGCCAATACCTGATATTGATACAAGCCACGACGTCGCTGTCGTCCCTACATTGGTTCCGATTATCACGCATATTGCCTGTTTAAGTGTTAATAGCCCTGCATTAACGAAGCCTACTACCATAACGGTTGTTGCTGAACTGGACTGAATTAATGCCGTTACACCTGCTCCTACAAGAAATGCAATAAATGTCTTTTTGGTCATTGCTTCCAGTATGTTTTTGAGTTTCTGACCGGCTACCTTCTTCAGACCATCGGACATCAAGCCCATACCGAACAAGAATAGTCCTAATCCCCCTACCGTCCCAAAAATCATTTCTTTAACCATATTTCTTCCTTAAGAAAGTTCATCCTTGATTAAATATTCTCCTGTTGCGCAGATTTGTAAACTGTTTAACATATAAGGTCAAGAGACTTTTTCCCTATTTTTTTAAAATTAATCCTGATTTCAAATCAGGCTGTGCAATATTTCTATCCCCTGTTCCAATTTCTCATCACTGGTTGCAAAACTTATGCGAAAATGTGTGTCTATTTCACTAAATACGTTCCCCGGAATGATTAAAACATTATTTGAAATTGCCTTTTCGACAAACTCTGTTGCTGAATCCAACGGTGATTTAATAAAGGCATAAAAAGCGCCCCCAGGTTTCACCAATTCGAATTTATCTTTAAGGCCGTTATATACGATATCCCTTTTCTTTCTGTAAGCATCAACTAATTTACTGACATCATAATCCATAGCTGATATTGCTGCCTTTTGAAAAGGACTTGGCGCGCAGACAAACGTATACTGCTGGATCTTCGTCATTGACTCGATTATACTTTTTAATGATTTATGAACCGCTGCATATCCCAACCGCCACCCTGCCATTGCATATGCCTTGCTGAAGCCACGCAAAACAATTGTTTTCTCATAATAACTTGCCGGACTTGGGCAACTACCGTCATAACTGAATTTCTCGTATATCTCATCACTCAAAATTGGCAGATTATATTCTGCCGCTATTTTTGCTATCTCTTTTATATCTTCCTGCGAATAGACCGCTCCGCTCGGATTGCATGGTGAATTAACGATTATCAATTTTGTCTTTTCGGTTATTGCTTCTCGAATCTTTTCTACTGGCAATTCGAAAGCAGGATAGCTGTCCACAAAAACACATTTACCGCCCAATAGATTTATTAAATGTTTATACATTACAAAATAAGGGTCAGGGATTATTACTTCATCCCCTTCATTGATAAGAGACATAAATACAAGTAAAAGCCCCCCGCTTACACCGCTTGTCACAAGTACAGCAGGCTCTTCCCATCCAAATTCTTCTTCGATTTGCCTGGTTACTCTCTCAAGCAGAACTCTATCACCTGCAGTTTGACTATATTTGTTTGCTCCAGCTTGAATCGCCTTTATCGCTTCTTCTTTAATTGCATCTGGAACATCGAAATCAGGCTGACCTATCGATAAATTTACCGGGTCCTTTAAACTGGCTCCTAATGCAAATACCTTGCGAATACCGCTGGCATCTATCTTATTTACCCTTCGGGCTATAAATTCTTCCATATCAGCATAGTAACCGCACAATCTATAATCGTCAAATATTAATACTAAATCATAAACTACCCCCCTGCCGTTTGACCTTTAAACCTATATGAATACCCTGTTATTGTGGTTTAATTTTTATCCGATAAAACTTGAAAGAATAAGCCGAAACAGTAAAATGTAAATATCAACTCATAGAAGGGAAAAAGTATTTTATGGCTAATCAAGTAAAATCTGATGACGAGATTCTTGAGTTTGCGATTGCAAGAGAGGTAGAAGCAAACCATTTCTTCATCGCTTTAGCAAAACGAGTCGACAGTCCTCATATCCGAAAAGTTTTTGAAGAGTTGGCAGAGGAAGAACTCGAGCATAAAGCAAAACTTGAACTTGAATTAATGAAAACAGGCAAAGTTGTCCCTGATGAGATCGAACAAAAAAATGTTGAAGAAGATCTTCTTTTTTCAGGCGAACGCCTGATAGATATGGACTATAAGGACGTCCTGCTTTTAGGAATAGAAAAAGAAGAAGCCTCGTTTAGAACTTATGTAAATCTTGTTCATAGTGTCTATGATGCAGACTCGCGTGAAATTCTCTTGGCACTCGCCGAAGAAGAAGTCAAACACAAAATCCGCTTCGAAACTGAATACGATTTACTGCTAAAAGAAAAAGACTGATTTTTTCTGCCCCATGCCAGAATATTTTATGGCGATGTTTTCTGATATACTCTGACATAGTCAACCAGCATTTGCTGCGGAAAGTTCGTTGTAATACATGATGGATCCCAACAGCCGGTATAATATCCACCTACTGCCACG
>Ga0114923_10003233_pt1 | contig 11007 bp, 6 predicted proteins | sample SumtaG_FD_89578 | JGI IMG/M metagenome (GOLD analysis project Ga0114923, IMG submission 89578) | Deep subsurface microbial communities from Indian Ocean to uncover new lineages of life (NeLLi) - Sumatra_00157 metaG | ecosystem: Environmental > Aquatic > Marine > Oceanic > Sediment | place: near...
GCGGCGCGATGCCTTTTTGTCTTGCGGGAGAAGCTCATCGACGAGGCCGTAGCGTTCCTCAATCTGCCGCCAGCTCCGGCCCTCTGTGACGTCCCCCATTGAGTTGGCAATGGTCCCTGCCGCTTCACAGCCGTAAATGCGCGAGAAGAGCTCACTGCGCGCATCTTTCCTGCTGAAAGCGGGGTTTGACTCCGAGTCGCTCGCCCTTGCACAGACAGCGACTGCACAGAACGCAAACGTCAATACCGTGGCTTTTAGTGCTGAATTCATCCTCATATTAATCTCCTTATCACAACTAAGTTTCACAATTTCATAAGGATACCAAATCTGCCCGACAAGTGCATCAATTAGCCTTTGGAATTAATTCAAAATATGCTAAAATCCGGTCAATATATAGTTGTTGGATTCTCTCCGTAAGTCCACTTGGGGACTTACGGAGGACAAACCAAGTAAGGAGAATTATGATATGACCCTGCATTATCATACTCGGCGCGAATTCCTGAAGGCCGTTGGTCTCGGATCAACTGTGGCAGCGCTGACTGGGTGTTTTTACGCCTCGAGGCAGGCAACTGGCGTATCTCCGCAGGACGCCTGTCGGCTGGTTCGAAAGCCGCATATCGCGATGTTCATTTCCGATGACCACGGTCCGGAGTTTGCCGGCTGCTACGGCAACAAGGCCATCCAAACTCCCAATATCGATGCACTGGCCAAACAAGGAATGTATTTTACCAACATGTTCGCCGCTTCGCCCACTTGTGCACCCTCTCGCTCGGTGATCTACACCGGCCTCTACCCCGCCCGCAACGGCGCGATGGGTAACCACAGCGCTTGCAAACCGGGCATTAAGTCACTGCCGTCGTACCTCAAGATGTTAGGCTATCGCGTGGTGCTGGCTAACAAAACCCACATCAAGCCCAAAGAGGTCTTCGACTTTGAATACCTCAAGGCCACCCTACCCCGCGACCCGACACAACCACGCCGCTACCGCCAGGAAGGATTGGATACCAGGGTCATCGACCAGTTCCTTGCCGCTCATGCCAGGGATAATCCCGAACAGCCGTTGTGCATAATCCTCGCTGACAACAGCCCACACGTGACCTGGGAATACAACAAGACCTATGACCCCGCCAAACTGCCCATCCCGCCGTACATGGTTGATACAGCCAAGACGCGCGTAGGCCTGGCGAATTACTACCAGGACATTACCACGATGGACAAACGCATCGGTGACGTGATGATTTCATTGAAGAAATACGGTTATGAGGACAACACGTTGTTTATCTATACGTCCGACCAGGGACCCGAATGGCCGCACTGTAAGTGGACCGTGTATGACACCGGCCTGCGCACGCCGTTCATCGCTCGCTGGCCCGGCAAGGTCAAGCCTGGGGCGATTTGTGACGCGATGGTGTCCTTCGTCGACATCACGCCCACGTTTATCGACATCGCAGGTGGCCCGCCGCAAGACCTCGATGGTCGCAGCTTCCAGGATGTATTGCTCGGCAAAGCCAAAGCGTTCCGCGATAAGATTTTCGCCAGCCACACCGGTGACGGAAAGATGAACGTCTTTCCGCAGAGGTGCGTCCGGAGCAAGCGATACAAATATGTACTCAACCTTCGACCGGAGAATACGTGGACGACACACTTTACAAAAGTCCCGGGTATCCCAAACAGTCACAAGGATATCTGGGACAGCTGGATCGAAAAAGCCAAGACCGACACCGAAACAGCAAAGCTGCTCGACATTATTCAGCATCATCCGGCTGAGGAACTGTACGATGTGAAGACCGATCCGTATGAGCTCAACAATATCGCAGACAAGCCCGAGGTCAAACTAATCCTCGAGAAGATGCGGGATGATCTGAAGCAGTGGCTGGCCAGGCAGGGTGACACGGCAGCAAAACAATAGAACAAAGGATATTTGACGGGAAAAAGTGTTTTGACTTTTCGCTCTTCATAGGCATATCGGGGTCGTAGTGTTTCTGTATTGAATTTCAAAGACAGACTTGATATTCTATCGGAAATGAGGCTCAGCGGTGTAGTTGAGCAGGGACAAATGGGAACTTAAAATTAAAAATTAAAAGTGTAAAATTAAATTTTGAATTTTGCGCTTTGATTTTTCAGCTATTTAGAGACAGGAGGATTCCATCATGTGCAAAACACGAGCCGCCGTCGTCTCTCTTGGTACGCTTGCCGTCCTTTTTGGAGTTCTATCGCGCCTGAATCCGACTCTCGCCCAAGTCGAGCGCTTCTCCGCAGGACGCCTCTCGGCGGAGCCTCGTGAGTGCTGACTAATATTAACTTTTAATGTCCGCTGCCAATTATAACTGACCTCGTTTTCGCTCTTCTCCGGCAGCTCTTGCAGCCGCAGGTACCTACGCGCCTTAGGTGCGAAACCCCAGCAAGGTTTTTAGTCTCAATCAATTTCGCTCCTTTCGTTTTCATCTTGCGCAAAGCCAGCTTCGCCTCTATCCTGTTATGTGAACCTAAAGCGTCAACTACAACCCTTACATTCTTGCCTCGCTGCAGCAGCCCCAATGCCGTCGCCTTGACAGCATCTTCCGTACCAGCACCAATCAAAATAAACTCATCAGCCTGCACTTCACTCAGCAGTCTCTCTATTCGAGGCTCATCAAAAGGGTCAATGCAGCGCTTGTGCAGAATAACCTGCCTGTGCGCCCGCAACAAATCAGCCGGCAAAGCATTTTTGTCGTCGGCCGGAAAACTCGCTCGATTGCTCAGCAATGTGCACCGTATCTTTTTTTGTCCATCCGTGCCATCGATGCAATAGCCAACCGCATCTTCACAGCCGTTATGGTTGCGGTAAACCTCAGCAGTTGAGATTATTAAGATATTTTCACGTCTCGCCCAGGCCATCACCCTGCGAATATTGGCCAGAACCTCTGTATGATTCCTTATGCATGCATTACCCCCAGCGAGTAAAAAGTCTCTTTGTGTATCGATGTCCACCAGGAGGTGCCTAAGCTGTTTTTCAAACGATTGCAGAGTCATTTTTGAGATCTCCCGTCACCACACTCACGTCCGAGATATCCCAAGTGGCACTTTTCGTATGTATGCCCATCTAAAAGTGCCATCTTATACCTCGCATGTAACGTTCTTTCTGGTTTTTGCCGTAATGCCGTGTAGGGGCATCCTGTGGAGGCATCCTGTGGACTGCTCAGAATCAAGGACATATGAATATGTTTTTCAGACGAAGAGCGATTTTCCGGTAGATTTTTGGTATAATACGGTTTGAAGCAAACCCGCCAGACGCAAGGCGGGCTGGGATGTCACGTTATTTCCAGGTTTTCTTATAAGGACGAGGAAGTGAGAACAACAGCAACGTTACTATTAGTGTCGGCCTGTGCTCTGGCAAGCCCTGCACCATTGCGGTGCGGGGCAAGCAGAGCTTCTCAGCAGACTCTTGAATTCAACCCTACAGACGATGAAATCTCTCATTATGTGTACTTCGGTGCTAGTGAAACGGACGTCGATTTTGGCGATTTGGCTTTGCCTGCGAAGTACCGGCAAGAGCAAACGCCCGGCTACTATGTTGCGCCGGACGGTCACGACAATAATCCGGGGACCCTGAGTCAGCCGTTCCGTACAATCCAGAAAGCCGCTGATGTGATGAAACCCGGCGTGACCTGCTACGTTCGCGGCGGTACGTATAGGGAGACAGTAAACGTCACTACATCCGGGTCATACCGCTCGCCCATAAGATTTACCGCCTACCGGAGCGAGAATGTCTGCCTTGATGGCGCCGACGTTCTTGATGTGAACTGGACGTTACACAGCGGCGATATCTACAAGGCAACAACGGGCAAAACCTTTGAGCAGCTATTCCTGAACGATGAGATGATGGTCGAGGCCCGCTGGCCAAATATGCAATTTCCTCAGCAGCTCTGGGACCGGTCTTGCTGGGCCAGTGCAGGTGTGGGCAGCCGGTATGGAAAAATGGTCGATCCACAACTGGCTGCAACAAATATCGACTGGACGGGGGCTGTCGCCGTGCTGAATGTAGCACATCAATTCTATACCTGGACACGTAGCGTCCAGAGTCACAGCCGTGGTGACGATACATTTCTGTACTCCAAGGACCTGGCAGGAATCACCAGCTACGCTGATAAGACCAAGCCGTGGGAAAACGACCAGTACTTTTTGACCGGAAAACTGGAGGCTCTCGACAGCCCCGGCGAGTGGTTCCTTGACAGAGACGCCAACACTTTATATATGTGGACTCCTGATGGCAATAGTCCTGCTAACTATACGATAAAGGTCAAGCAGCGCAACTATGGTTTCGAAGTAAGTGCAAACGCCGATCATATTGAGATTTCGGGATTTAATTTCTTCGGCTGCACGTTCGTCTTCAATGATTGCGACTACTGCCTTGTGGCGAATTGCGACCTGCTTTATCCTGTGCATGCCCGCCATCTCTTCGAACCTGGTCACAATCAGGACTCGATAATCACTAAGATGATTGGAAACCACAATAACGTTCAGAACTGCAGCTTCGCTTACGGCTCTACCGCTGGACTTAAGATGGTAGGCAAAAATAATCTTGTTGAAAATAACCTCATTCGTGACTTCTGCTGGTATGGCTCTTTGAGGCATGTTGGCCTGCATATAAACAGTACCGGAGAACCCGGTGCGTCGGCGGGCTCGGCGGCTCGATATAATACTCTTTTCAATACAGGCAACGCTGCCCTCAACTACCGCGGTTATGAGAACACCATCGAATACAACCATGTCTATAACGGGGGCCTTGCTTGTGAGGACGTCGCGCTGGTATATACCGGTCAACCGACCACCGCCGGCAGCATCGTGCGCTACAACTGGGTACACGGCTGCCGCACCGAATCAGGCAAAGGATTGGGTATTCGCGGCGACGACCAGACCAGAAGCCTGACTGTACACCACAACGTCGTCTGGGACTGCGGCCGTGACGGGATCATCGTCAAGGGCGACCTGAACAAGGTCTACAACAACACTGTCTTTGACATTGGCACAGATAGTAATCCGGGCAATTACGTCAACCTCCACACCGCGGCCGAACCTTACAAGTGGTGGCGCAACCAGTATCCGTTGCTGTCCGAGCAGAATGCGAACAGTACCGTCTTCAATAACGCTGCGTTTACAATTACATCCGATAATAAGGGAACACCATTGGCGAAAAGTCGTAATCTGGCCAACAACTATTATGGCAAGGATTTGAAATTAACAGATATCGAGCAGATGGTTTTTCGCCCGAGAGCTGATTCTGACCTGGTTGATGCCGGCCGAATCATTCCGGGCTATACCGATGGCTATTTGGGCGATGCACCAGACATCGGCGCTTACGAGTACGGAGACTCGAACTACTGGATTCCAGGCCGTAAAACTGACCAACAGCGCTGGGCAGATTCATACACGCCCTCGGCGGTCCTCCATACCAATATCGCTCGATAATGCCACCGGTGAACGATTATTCCTCACGCAGCATAAAAGAACGGCAGGAACTGAAAAACACCTGCCGTTCGGAGGAAAATTATGTGTAGAAAACTATTGATGTATCGGCAGATATCGTTCTTAATCTTGAACTTTTCTCTCCACAGGATGCCTTACGGCAAAGACAGATGAAGAGCTTTTCAAAGGCAGATTGCGGGAGAAAGTAGCGGCCGGCAGGACGGCAAATCATAATATCTAAATTCGAAATCCTAAACAAATTCGAATTACTGAAATTCAAATGTTCAAAATCTTTTTTGGTTGTTTGTGGATTTGAATTTTGAAAATTGTTTAGTATTTAGAGCTTCGGATTTAGGATTTTGTTTCTTTGCCCGCCTTTACGAGCGCTTCCTTGATACTGTCCTGCAGACCTTTGACATCGAATGCAAGCCGCGGCTCTATTAGTACTCTGCCACGACACATGCGTTGATTTGAAACCGGGGCACCCGCACGAGCCAGCCGTCGTTTGTCCTCTCGACCGGCAGTTTTCCACCGCTGACAGCTTCCAGAACCCGGGTCGGTTGCCCTAAGATTCGGGCAAAGGTAATTGTTACGTTCGTGCACGGGTTCGGCTGTGATGTGCCTTCGTTGAGTGCGGTATTTGGCTCGCGCGTTGATCGGAACCAGCCCCACGTGTTTACCAGGGCGACGACGATGCGTTTCTCGTCGTGTTGCTCGAAACACACCGCGTGCATCGCTTGCGGGCCATTTATCTTGATCGGCGGTTCCCCGGCGAGCCGCTGAATCTCCGAGGCCACTTGTTCCATCAGACCAGGCTTGCGAGTCTTGGTGTGCCAACCAGCGCGGGGGTCAAGTCGAATGACATGTCCGCCGTGCCTTTCAAGCCCTTGCACGGCCTGCTTCTGCTGCTCGCTCAATTCGTCCGGCCATGGAAGGACCAACAGCCGTGTCCGTGGGTCGAGCGCGCCGGACAGCGTCAAGTCGCTGATAGTCACCCAGGGCACGTGCGCCTCCTTAAGCACCTGGTAGGCACCCAAAGCCGGCGCGAACACCTCACGCCACATCAGCTTTCGGTCGGCCAGCCGAGCGTTTCTGGAACGTTCGCTGATGTGCAGCCCCGCCCACGGAATTGGCCGGGCGTAGGCCAGATATGGCGATACCTTTTTGCCCATCGCGAAACTGGACGAGAAGATCGCCGCATTGCTCGCACCGTCAGTTTCGAGGTCGCGAATGTACATGTTCATAGCAGCAACGCAACCATAAGTGACGGCGGCGGCGGCCGAATAGAGTGCCTTTTCTTCGCTGCGGATGAACGGAATCCACATCAGTGGCGGCCGACCTTCTGACCCGTCCCGCACGATCGACCAGCCCAGCGCAAGTTGATGGTCAAATGCCGGTTCGGCAAAGTCCGGCTCTTTGCGCATAACAGATACGTTGTGACCGAACGGCTTGTGGAACTCGGTCCCCGAAGTATCCGATATCGCTAACAGGTGGTAATCGATGTGTGGTGAAAAGAAGTTGGGGTACTGCGAGCTTTTCACGCAGAAAAAGACGTCGGGACGTTTTGCTCGGACTGCGGCGCGCCATTCCAGGAACGCTTCGACCATCGACCGATTCACGAATTCCACCGCCTCCAGATACCCCGGCGAACCAACCGGGGCGAGATAGTCCATCTCACGGCCAATCTGCTGCCGGAACCTCTCGAGGCAATACCGGCATGTGCAGATGTCGGGCATGTGCCGATTGTCGAAGTAAATGCCGTCAACGCCATGGTCGGCCAGCTCAATCAGACGCGTTTTGATGTATTGCCGGTAGGGAGAATTCAGGCACAGGACAAACACCGTTTTGGTCTTGCCACGCGGCTCCAGAAACGGCGAGCCGTCGGGCAGCTTGCACACCCAATCGGGATGCTCCCGCTGCATGGCCGCGTCGGACATGTGGCGGTGGTAGGCGATTACCTTCATGCCCTGGCCGTGGACTGCATCCGAAATCTCCCTCGCAAACTCCCGATCACCGATCAGCGGGTGAATTTCCCCCACTTTGCTCTGCCACCATGCTCCTTCGTCCCGGGTAAGATAAATTCGCGTCAGTACCTCGGCACCCATGTTACTAATGACGCGGGCGTGTCCTTCGGGAGTCAGCTTCAGCGCGAGCTGGATGCCATGTTCACTGTGCGCCTGAACCCGGCTGGCCTCAAACCAACCGGGCAGACGAAACGGGGCTTGTTCCGCGGCTGTGCTCGAACAGGCAAGCATCAGAAACACGATGAACAATGGACCAAAGTATGTGGTGGCAACTCTTGAAACAGATGCCAAAAAATGGCGATGGATTTGGGAACCGTGGAGACTACGGCCATGTTTCGCGTTTGAGCGACAGAGATTATGTAACGGGAGCCTTGCAACTTGGTTAGAATGCACGCTTGTTTGACCAAAACCACAACAACCTTCATTACAAGAGACCATCACGGATAAGTATATTGGATTCGATATAGATAGCAAGAAAACAGCGGTGCGTTTTTTGAATGACAAAGTCTTTGATTACAACTGTATTTTTCGTTAGAATACGACGAAGTCACTCGGAAATGCAAAAGTGAAAATTTGGAGCGAAAGTCGTAGCTCAGTAACGTAGCTGAGCAGATATGAATGCCAATTCCCAGGAGAGCTGACATGATGGTTAGTCCTAAGGACTCCTCACGAAAGCACAATCGTCGTGATTTTTTGAAGAAATGTGCATCACTCGCAGCAGGCCCAGCAACGCTGGGCAGGATCATACCCGCCTTCGGCGGGTCGCTTCTGTCGAATCGGACTTTAGAGCTGAGTATCAGTGCCGAGCGCCCCAACTTCATCGTGATAATGGCCGATGACCTTTCGGCGAGGGAGTTTAGCTGCTACGGCAATACGGAACACCACACACCCAATATAGACAAACTGGCCGAGACCGGCGTGATGTTCAAGACCTGCTGGTGTACGCCCATATGCAGCCCGACGCGAGCGGAGATTATGACCGGACGATACGGTTTCCGTACAGGCTGGTACCATAACAACATGAAACCCGCAGCCGGCCAGAAGGGATATAATCTTTCCCAGGACAATCTTATCTTTGCGCAGGTACTGAAGAACGCCGGATACGCAACCGCTATCTGCGGTAAGTGGCAGTTGCGCGGCACGGAGACCCAGTATGGATTCGACGAATGGTGTATGTGGAGAGCGACCGAAGAATTCGACGGTCCTATCGAGCCGCCGGAAGGCAATCTTCCCGGGCGAGCCGCGCGATACTGGCATCCGGCCATTGTCCGCAACGGTGAGCAAATGGACACAGACGATGATGACTACGGCCCGGATATCTTCACCGATTTCGCACTTAATTTCGCCGCAAGGCACAAGGACGGGCCCTTCTTGGTTTACTATCCGATGGTTCTGATTCACAAGACCTGGGATTTCGATAATGAGCGTATGGGCTATGTGGCGCCGCCGCAGCTCGACGAGAACGGCCAAAAGACCGGCAATAAAGGCCAGCCGTCCCTGAAGGGCAATGTGGAATATATGGACCATCTCATAGGCAGGGTTGCCAAGGTTCTTGAGGACATGGGCATTCGCGATAACACAATTATAATGGTTCTCGGGGACAACGGGACCAGCGGTTATGGCAAAGGAAAGACCGACCAGGAAAAAGGTCCCCGTGTCCCGGGTGTTGTCAATTGCCCCGGAATCGTCGAGGCCATTGGTCCGTCCGATGCGATTGTAGATTTCTCCGACATTATGGCAACACTGCTGGACATGGCTGGGACCAGACTGCCGAGCGGATATGTCATCGACGGACACAGCTTCGCGCCGATTCTCCGTAAGGAGTCCCTAGGACTGCGCCGAGAGAAACAGCAGACCCGCGAGTGGATTTTCAGCTACCTCAAAGCGGCCCGGTTCCTTCGTGACCAGCGATGGCTGCTGGATGGTAACGGACGGTTCTGGGACTGCGGTGACCTGCGCGCCGAACAGGGTTACGTCGATGTAACAAATTCGCAGGACCCTGAAGTTCTGGCAGCGCGTCAGCGTTTCGAGCAGATTCTTGAGGAACTTCCTGCGCCGACGATATAAGAAAACACAAAGCCAAAAGAGTAGCGAAGCGGAAGAAATGATAGGAGAAAAATCGTAGCCTTTTCCTTGATTCTTAGCTTCAAAAGGGGTATACTTATTTGCTATACTGTGAATTCTGCTTCACAACAAATTGGAGCATCGTCGTGAACGAGCAAAGAGGTTTCACTCTGATAGAACTTCTGGTAGTAATCGCTATCATTGCGTTATTGATGTCGATATTGATGCCGGCACTGCAACGGGTAAAGAAGCAGGCAAGGGCCGTTGCCTGTCAATCGAACCTGAAACAATGGGGCGTTGTTTTTTTCATGTATACAGACGATCGCAACGGCTATTTTATGTCAGGCTGGGAGAGCGGCGGTTTTGAGGAGAACTGGGTTGGGGCGACTCTGTCGTACTACAACGAGGAAAAGATACGGCTCTGCCCAACCGCGACCAAGCCGACGAGCGAGGGGCAGCGGCATCCGTTTGCAGCCTGGGTCTATAACCATTCCGAAGCAGGATTAATACTCGGCAGCTATGGGCTAAATAACTGGGTTCTCGACCCTCCGGGTGACCACAACAAATATGTGACCGAAAATTTCTGGCGGCACCCAAATGTCCGAGGCGCAGCTAATATACCGGTGTTTGCCGATTGCAGATGGAGGGCAAGCAGTCCGGATTACGGGGACTCACCTCCTGAATTTGCCGATGCGCCATATGTAGCAGGGCCTGGCATTAGAATGCAGCGTTTCTGCATCAACCGACATGAGGGGAATGCGAACTACCTTTTTATGGATTGGTCGGTCAGGGACGTAGGACTTAAGGAGGTGTGGACAATTAAGTGGCATCAACTGTTCGAGACTGCAGGCCCCTGGACCAAAGCCGGCCTTGTTCAGCCGAACGACTGGCCAGATTGGATGAAAAGCTTCAAGGACTATTAATTGAAATCGGGGAGACAAGATTTGAACTTGCGACCTCTGCGTCCCGAACGCAGCGCTCTGGCCAAACTGAGCTACTCCCCGATAAACTACAAGCTAATATAGCACAAAGAATCACCAATTGCAACCTACAACAAATCAACACGATCAACATTAATAGCGATGTTCACTGACGAGCAAACCCACCGTAAGGCGTCCCCAAAGGAGAGCAGGCAGCACTTTAGCTTAGTATCCCCGCTAATTGTTTCTTTTCCTGAGAACCCCTGGTGCTCTTAAGGTATATTTCTCGCTGTACAGCAGAAGACCTATCCGGATAAGATTCGTTATAAACCAATCTCCAAGGTCCGTTCTGTTGAGTGTATTTTCCACCTCGTCCCGTATTATGTTCTTCGGCCCTACGAGTCAGGTTGTCCGTATGCCCGATGTAGAGTTTGCCTGTCTTTAGGCTTTGAAGTATATAAACGTAATACACCGATATACTATCTCCAAACACTCTGCCGCTTTTCCTAATCAGCCAGACTGGATTTACCGCTGTTCACAGGACGCCTGCCCCC
>Ga0114923_10003234_pt1 | contig 11006 bp, 2 predicted proteins | sample SumtaG_FD_89578 | JGI IMG/M metagenome (GOLD analysis project Ga0114923, IMG submission 89578) | Deep subsurface microbial communities from Indian Ocean to uncover new lineages of life (NeLLi) - Sumatra_00157 metaG | ecosystem: Environmental > Aquatic > Marine > Oceanic > Sediment | place: near...
AACAGCACCAATCTGTAATATTTTGCTAATATCCAATATGAGGTTCCAATCTTCACGTTGACGTTTATTAATAACTTTAATTTCTGTTGAAATTTTTTCATCTTGGAAAATAATGTTATTTCCTTCTATCCCAATCCATTTACTCAAAAAACACCTGTTAGACAATTGAATTAAAGCAAATAAAAATTGTGCCTTATAAAGCAAAGCATTTGTTTCATAGAAATTTTCACATGCAACCGCCTGATTACAAAGAGCTTGTAAATAATTTAAAATTTCTTCCCCATCATTACCTGCAGTTTTTTTTATTACCCGATTTCCAAGGAAATTTATATATGCTTTATTAATGTTAATGTTCACACAAAATAAGTTTAATTTGTATAATACAATAAGATTTTGTTCCTTACAGATTTTCTCATTTAATAAATTGTCAATTGTAATTTTAGGTTCGTGCGTAAGTACAAGCAACATTGCATAACGCAGCAAAACCAACTTGTTTTTTTCTATAGAATCATTATTTAAAATGAGTTCTTTTATTTCAGTATGCAAATCCGAATATCGATATTCTAATGCATAAAATTTGTTAAAAAATTGCATAATAATTTTAACTTCTTCTAAAGAAGTTTCGTTCAAAGTCGTGGCATCTAAAATTTTGATCAATTTAGCAATAAATAATGGCAGTATTTCTAGTTTTACATCTTCTATATTATTGCGCTCAACCTCACCCTTTACATATCCAAATGCGAAATAATAAGCAGACTCGCGTTCATCAATAAATTTCATATCAATTTTGCTAAGATCGGTAATAAATTGTTGGAATTTTTCACCAGATTCTTGTAAAAACTTTAATATAGTTGTTTTAATATCGCCATTATAATTAGCAATATTCCATAATTGATAATTAATAAAATTATCCAATTTTGTTTGGCTAGTACCATATAGATAAGTCAAAATATCCTCTATTAAATTTTTATCTTCTTTCGAAAGGGCTTTAATGCTCAATGTCCGCAATCTAAAAATTCGTTGTTTGGTATTTGCAATTTTGCCTAAAAGACCGGCAATAATAGCCTGAAGCCGTAAAATAATAGATAGATCAATTTTTCTTAATGCCTTAACCCCATTAATACAGCCGAAAATAAAGTTAGCTATTTCTATTCGTTTTTCAATGTTTTCTTTATCGCTAAATACATTGCGCAACAATGCAGCCACCATGTCATGAAAATTCTCTGGTATAAAATTCCTTGTTAAAGGCAGCAACAATGATCGATGAAATAATTTTAATTCTGGAATTTTAATATGCATATCAATCAAAAAAGAAATTCTATCCGATAATGAAGCGCTCACTGGAAAATGACCCTTGATGTTTCCAAGACAATCATGCGAAAACTCTTTTATCTTTTGATGCAAAAACTCGTCACCAATCAACACAAGTGCTAAAATATAGGCTTTTTTTATTCGCTTCTCGGCATTCAATCCAAATGTAAAAAACTTATCAAAATCACTTATTTTATTAGGAAAGTAAATCAAAATTACACTAAAACAACAATAACGAAACATCCTGCTATTACGAATTTTTTCATCAACTTGCGATAGTAATGCTTTAAGTTTTGGTTCATTTTCTTGCGACTGATTCGATAAAAAAACCTCGCTAAAAACACGTGCACAAGATTTATAGTCCTCCCCCACAAGAAATTTGCTTAAAAGTTTAATCAACAAAACTACTGCTTTGGTATCCTCGGATTCTGGTTGTTTAATTTGATAAATTTGACGAATAACTGAGTCTGTTACGGATTTTAATTCAGGATGAATCGCATAGGCTCTAATTAATTTAAATCGATTAATCGGGTTATTTAAATTATCCCATAAATCACAGATTTCTTTTAAATTAGAATTACCTTGTAAGATTTTAACCAAAGTTTTTTGCGGCAAATTTTGTTGATGCACATATTGCAATAATTGCCATTCCATTTTTTTCCAAAGAGAATATGTCTTTTCATCCTTGGCATTATTCTTTGCTTTTCGCAAGCTTTGAATCAAATCACAATATTGTTTCTTAAATTTATTTTGAATAAATTTTTCAACAAAAAATTCCATTACTTTTGTTATTTTTAAGATAATCTTTGAATTATAACTATGTGTAAAATAAAATTTGATCAGATGCTCATATATTTTTTTGTCTATACGTCCTATAGGATCGATTTTATCTTTGAATTTATCGCATATGTTATATAACAAATTAAATAATTGCATACTTCTAATACCTATGATTTCTGAATCACAAATATTTAATAAAACTGTTTGCCACAATTCAGGATTAAAATCCAAATCTCTTAATTCTGAATCACCTTCGTTTCTTGAGCTGTCTACAACTACAGCTTGTTTTTTCAGAAGTTTTTTCAAAAGAATCAGAGACAATTTCTCCAATAATTCATTAATGTAATTACCATTTTTTACTTTATTTTTTTCAACAAAATATTGTTTAATTAATTCCTTACGTTCAACAGCAGTACTATGTGACATACGATATAAATGATAATGGACCTCAAATTCCGAATTAGTTGGCTCATCAATAAATTTAAGTAATAATATTTCCGTTTCTGTAAATGATTGGTTTGCATCTGAAATATCAAGAAGTTGTTTTGCTGTATTCCGGTATAGTTCGCACCAAATATCTATGCTTTCAGCTAAATAAACAAATCTTGCCATCAAAGAAATCAAATCTCTTCGGTATTGCACCAATTCTTCTGGCTTCTGCAATGATGATGATTGTTGCAATATAGATATAGCCAATGCTAATTTAAACATCTGTTTTTTTTCATCTCCGCGCGAACCCATATCTATACAAAATTTAATTTTTGATAAAATGTCACTTTCGTCGCTTAAACATGGAAGAATTTCCTGCATAGCTTGTAAAAAAACTTCCTTATAATCTGCATGCTGCAAAAATTCACGAGTTACTTCTAATTGTTCCTGTCGCTTACATGAAATAATTAATTTAAACATCATTTTTAAACACGCTCATATTATTTTTATTTGTTTCACCAGTCTGTTCTACTCCAAATTCCTTCATCATTTTTTTTATATCAACATCAGAATTTTTTATTTCGGAAAATAATGAAATTATTCTTTCTTTACAAGATTCACGCAAATCATTTTTATTTTCATCTCCAATATAATCTGAGACTTTATAACAAGCATAGTAACGCTTTATTAACAACGAGAGGTTTTCTACAGATTCTTTTTCTTTAGTCTGGGCAAAAAAAACAGTATTTGAATTTTTTTTATTCGGACTGATTATATTGAATATACGCCTAAATATCTCTTGCTTGATTTTATCATCGTTAACTTCAATATTACATCGCATTTGCGGTTGCAATGATGTTGCAATTTGTTTTAAGGATTTTCCTTCAAATGTTGCAATTACATTGTTTCTTAATTCATCCCCTAAAAAACATTCTGAACCATGACAAAAAAACCATTTACAAAAAACTTGTGTAATCCAAATCAATAAACAATTTTCATTTTGTTTATTGATTTTTATATATTCATCTATCTGATATCCACATATCAGAGAAATTTCGTCTTGCGTCGGTGTTTCATTTTTTTTCCATGCGGCGCATAATTCTTTAAAATAAAAACGTTGCAAATTAGTTATCAATAAAACCGCATCGGGTAATTTTTCATATTCAAAATCAAAATACCTTTTTAATACGTGCTTAAGAGGCTCTAATTTAAGATAAAATATTTTTATTGGCTTTCCCTTTCCACACAAACCATCAAATAGTTTTTTTACATCTGCTTGTTCTAGGTTTTTATATTCAAATCTTTCGTTTCCGGTTATATTACACAATATTTCTAAAGCATTAATGTTTGATAAAACCTCCAAATCTTGCTGCTCACTCATAAGACGTAAACATTCTCGATAAAATATTTGAAGTTGTGCATCAAAATATTGTTCGTCCCGACATTGCATAAATTGCCGAATTCTAAGTTTAAAATACCGCGAGAATTCTCGAATTAATATAATTCTGTATTCTAATGAACAATTTTCTAATTTTGTTACATCGAATTGTGGCAATTCTAATTTTTCTGACACCAAGTTAAAAACTGGCATTATTTTTCTGACATATTTGACATTATCTCGAAAAATTTGCTTAAAAAGATCACGATAAATAAGTAATAAAAGAAACTTATACTTTTGTTCTGCAGCAAATTTAATGATATCTTCATAATATTTAGCTAAAATATCAAATATATTATTGCCAATCTTAATATCAACAATTTTTCCAGTAATAATAAAATGTAGATAATTATGCAGAGGCTGTTGACTTTCAGGTACAAGTTTTTTGATGAATATAATCATTTCCTTAATAATCTTATCCCCTGCTTTTGAATAACCATTTAATCTTTCATTCTGTAAAAAAGTAATTAAAAGAAAAATATAATGATTGATATCAATTTCACTATCTTCAGATTTAGTTAATTTATTTTGATATTTTGACACAAAATCTGCAAAATAATCCCAAAACCATTGCTTTTGTGAACATAGATAAAACTTATTCGCCATATTAAGCTCTTCTTCAAATTGAGCCGCATCCTCTTTGTTATCTTCATAAAATTTAGTTGCTTCATCCATATAGAGTTTGAGCTCTTCATGCAATATTTTCAGTAAAGTATTCGGTGGAGGATTTTCTAAATTCAGCAAAGGAATTCCATCAGGAAATTTCTCTTGAACTTGTTTCCATCCTTTTTGATTGGTAATTTTGCGCGCAACTTTGCCATAAAATCTCCGTATCTCAACAGCATACATAAACGCTTCGGTCATTCGATTTTTACACACCTCCTCCATTGCGTTGTCTTTTGTGTTTATATCAAGGATTAATACTTTCTGTAAATTATAGAGATCTTTCCGTTTGAAAAACATTTCGTTAGAATTTTCTGCTGAACTCATTAACTTATTAAGGGTATTTTGAACTACAATTTTTCCTTTTTCTGTGTTACTTAGTACCCGCTTATTAGGTAATTGACTGGTGATAATAATAAAAAGTCCTTCGGGTAAATTTTTATCTGACCATTGAAAGAATTTTTTATACGTACCCTTATTAGCCATTAAACAAGAGTTTTTGTAAATTCGTTTTGCATCATCTAATTCTAAATGCAATACTGGCGTTAATTCCATTGCCATTATCTTTTTATGGCAAACAAATTCACATATTGCACAAATCATTTTATATGCCAAACTAATGTTTTTTAGACTTCTAATTTCTTCTACTGCTACTACAACAATATTTATAAGTGCATCATAAAAATTGTTTTTAAATGGTTTTTGTATATTAAACAACTCTCCCAAAGCTTGAGCTGATTTTTCAAACCCCCTCTCCAGCAAACGTTTTTGTAATTCTTTCCAGGTAGGTGGCACCATTTCTTTTAAAAAATTATATAAATCTTCATAAAATTTTTCGTCTTTTACTTCAACTTCTTTAAGGTTTTTACCGTCTTTATTAATCATTTCCATGACCGATCCAAAAGCTTTATTGACAAGAAATTCGTCTCCTTGCTCGCCTGTATTTATATAAAAACAAGGGTCATTTGCTATTCCGTGAGTTAAGTTTCTTGCCCTCCTTATCATAAGATCTATGATGTTTGCAGTTTCTCCTTCGACTTTTGAAAAATATTGTTTTATATCGTTAAGACACGCTTTCCAAAATTCATTGTCAATAAAAAAATCTGGCGGCATTAAGTAATATACCAACAGACCATTTTTACAGCGAAATACATATTTGGTTAAAACAACTCCTTTATATGCATCTGTCAAAAATTGCAAACCCAGTAATTTATAAAATATACTTAAAAACTTAAGCTTAGGGCAATTAAAAATATAATTAGCTTGTTTAATTAATTCCCCAAAATGAGCCGCAGCTTCAGCCAATTGTCGTTTTTCATGAAATTTAGCTTTTAATATCTTCTTTAAATCTTCTTTTAAATATTTTAGCATCATATCAGCTTGTAGAGTAGCGCCAAGATTAGATGACATTATTTGACTAAAACAATTTTCATGAAACTGTTGTTTTGAAGTAGGCTTGTCATCCAACGTTTTCTCTTTCTTATCCAAATTATCTAAATCTTCTTTGTTTAAAATTTTGTTAACATCTATGTTACAAATATTGAAATGATAAAACATAGCTTTGACTAATGGTAAGACAGAATTGCTACAACAACGCTCACGTATATACAGTTTAAAATTCTCTGAAGCAGAAAATGATACTCTAAGTTTATTAATAACATTAATTTGTAATATTGATAATTGTGGTTCCGAAGCTGGCGCATTGTTTTCGTGCGGAACAAGGTTTAATAAAGCTTCTTGTAAAATTCCTTGTAAATCTTTTACGTGTTGAACTAAATTATCTTCAGATATAGCTTCCTGTCTTATTTCCTCAGTAATTCGGTTAAAATGTAGTACCTTTATATCGGTAAAATGCTCATTAAAATATTCCTTGCTTAATATTTCAATAATTAGTTCCTTTATTGCCTCATATAATTGTTTTAATTTTTTATCTATAGCATTCCATTCCGGACTAATGAGTGCCCTTATATCTTCAATCGTTTTATTTACAACTTGGTCAATATCCAGATAAATATGCTTAATCAAAAACTCATTCTTATTTTCCAACTTTTTCTCTATTCCATAATTTTGCACCTCAAATAAATTTTGTTCGGGCCCATAATGACAATATAATAATGATGCCTTGATAAAGACGTTCAAAAGCTCCTTTGCTTTTTTTGGGTATAATGTAATAGCCATTTTTTCATGTGTTAATATTTTCTTGCTATGAGTTAAAATATACTTAGCAATCAAGCGCACCAAATAAGCTGTATTATCGCATACATTAAATAGATCGTATGGACATATTAACTTTGTAAGAAATTTCAAACAAGCTTTAAAAACTTCCAATTCTAAAAAACTAGAATCAAAAGATGTATCGCTTTTTCCATCTTTATAAATAGCATCCATAATAAAAAACTGCATCTCTGCATCATCATTAAAACTTTCTTGTTTTTCCTGCAACATCTGTAGTTTATTATAAATTTTTCTTGCTTTTTCAACTAAATTATCTATAACAGGATGATCCGACTCGAATTCATTCCTATCCCTAAGGCACTGAACTAAAGTTCCATATTGTAATAATTCTTTAGCGATTTTCATCGCTTTTAAAATTTGATTTTCAAATACAGTTTTTGATTTTATGCTTTTCTCAAAATTACCCAAATTGTTCCATGCGTCAATTAATGCGCTTAAACATGTTGCTAAATTGTCACCTACTAATATATAAGTTTCTTCTGATTTTACGTTCCTTTTTTTATTTTTTCCGCAAGTTATGCTGTTTGCCAAAGCTAAAAAAGCTATTCTTTTGGTAACTTCAGCCAGGAGCAAATAATCATCCATTGTGCAAATATAATAACAAGTTTTCCATACATGAATCGCAACATCAATTTTGCGCTTTCTAAGCAAATCCTTTGCTTTAATTTCGAATTCTTTTTCTATCTTATATTTGTTTTCTATGGCTTCCTGACGTAACCCTTTTATTAAAAACATGTCTCCAAGATAAATATCCGAAAGTGCATCAAAGACATCCTTGTGCTTTTTATCTTTATACATAGTCATACTAATACACTTAAATGCCTCATCACGACATTCCCTTTTTTGTTTGAAATCATTTTCACGTAGAAATAACATCCACTTCAGTAAAAATAAGGCGAATTTCTGATTCTTTGCGTGTGAGAAATCCTGACCTTGCAAACACAGAACTTTTTTTTGGTCAATAATCTCAAGCATGCTTTTAATCAATAATGCTCGCCTTTGACAATCTATGCCCCGCCAAAATTTCTTATTTGAAAACCCCGGCCCAAAAAAAATATCGCATTTTTCTTTTCCTATGCCGCTTAATTTTTTTTCATATTCTTTCTTAAGAGTTTTTTGTTGCTTTTCTTGAAATGTGTCTATAATCCACTGATTTTTAACTAATAGTTGCGGCAAAGTACCTTTAATATAATAATTCTTTTTTATTGATTCCATTGAGTTTATTATCTTTCTCAAAGAGTCTCTTGAAATCCTTGAAGAAGGCCTGGTTGATGTAGCAAAATCACGCTTAGAATTTTTATTTATATCTGGTTTTTTTATTTCCAATTTTAAAGATTTTTTGAGGTTCTTTTTCTTAAAATGTTTCTTAAGTTCTCCACATACCAGCGGATAAAATTCATTTTCCGGCGCACATGAACAATAATATCCAAGGGCAAAAACTAGCCGATTTAATTTTCTAGATAGATTCTTTTTAATCTTGGTACCATTTTTATTAAGAAAGTAGTGGTAATAAAAATCTGCGATACTCTTAGAGAAACAGCCAATAAAGCCTTTGTAGCTTTTATGCAGATGCATTATCTCGCAATTATTTTTTTGTTTAGCATTGGAAGTGACACAATTTTTAAATTGAGTATTAAAAAATTCTTTAAAAGTACAACTAAAGTTTAAAAAACTATCTGGCTCTGCAAACAAAAAAACATATAGTGATTTAAAGCAAATTCTAAAAATTATTGCCTCTTGTTCCTCATTGACTTTCCGGCATTTCACAATTTCCTGATGTTGCATAATATTTTCATATAAATATTTTAAGCAATGACTTTTAAGCTGACCTGAAACGCCCATTAATTTTATAGCTTGCATCAATTTATCCAACAATTCAATTTGTCCAGGATTACTAAACCGATTTCTAAATTGGCCTCTAAATAATTGCGTACATATGATGGCTAAATCTAATGTATCTCTTACACCCTGATGAAAAAATTTTTCTTCTGGATCGCCTATGTTTTCTTGCTGTATTTCGTTGCAAGCTAAAATTATAGTATGTATACTCACTTCAAAGTACTTATTAAATTGATAGTCACCAATGTTCCCATATGGTTCTAAGCTATCAAGTATATATAAACGGGCTAGTTTGATTAAAATAGTAAGTCTTCGTAAATAATCACCGGGTTTACTAAGATAATAGACTGACCGGCATAAATCGCGCGCTGCTTGTTTTTTTCCATCCTTTAAAAATTTTTTTATTTCTGCATCTAATAATGAACTATACTCCGATATTGTTTCTTGCTGCATTAACAAATCGATTTTTGATTGTAATTGATGAATGCGTTCAGATTTTTTAAAAAGCTCTATAACATTTATATTTTGCCCTTCTTTATTAATACTATTTTCAAGTAATAACCAAGCCGCACCATAAACTGAATGTACAAATTCTGTAAACCCTTTATCATCTCCAATATTAATATATTTATTACATGCCTCGATTATATATTGTATTGTCGAAAATAATTTTGTTTTTGTATCTTTTTGCTTGCAGTTTGCATGAAATTCATAATAACTAACAATTTTATCAAAAAACATCCACTCGTAGCGAAAATTAACACCTTTATTCTGTTTAATAAATTTTTGTATTAATAATTCAGCTTCTACCGTATGCTTTTCTAATTTCTCAAGTAATGACGATATGGATAATTCATCATCATCATCATTTAGATCAATATCAACAAGCTGTTTTTTATTTTTAGACTTATCCTCATCCCCATCATTTTTGTTTTTAGAAGAAAAAAGCACCCTGCCAAGTTTAGAGATATTCAAATTAGGATCTTTTTCTTGTTTTTTTCCCTTCATTTCCTCATCTATGTCTTTTGTTATTTTTTCTATTGTCCGCTGAGACATCTTTTTTATTATTGGATTAGGTTTGGGGGTTTTATCTCCCGGATATTGAGGGCCGTTTTGATTAGACTCGGGCGTCTTATTTCCCGAACTTTGAGAATCGTCTAGTTGTTGTTCTTTTTTTTTGTCAAACATAGTAACAATCTTATTAATCAAAATTAGTAATCATATCCAATATTATAAGACACGAACCTTAAGGAAATCTTAAATACTCATATTATATAGAAATCTATTTAAATAGGCCTTTTCCAAACCCGAATGATTGGAGCAACTTTTGTTAATTTCATATTGTACAATACTGGCTCGATAACGGTAGTTAGAGGATTAATACAAAATAGGTTGTATAAATCGGTATTTGGATTCTTAACCAAGCGCCGGCAAAGTATCTGCTGATCTGCGGTCTCTACAATACAATTTTCACCCACCACAGCCGCAATTTCTGCTGCTGTAGTAACATACAAACCGCCAATTCTATCACCTTGCAAATAATATGGCTGCATTCCATCGTCTGATACTGTCATTATCACAGAGTTTGCGTGATGCTGACAAAATAGCTCAATTTCCTGGGCCACCAATATTTCATATTTAGCCGCATCTTCTTTAAGTATTAATGAACTTTCTTCAACTTGCCCCTTACCATACTGAACATCCTGCAATTGCGGCTTAGGTCCAACCCCGTACAATAACCATTCAAGCGTACACTGCACGCCATTTTGGCGTATAATTGTAATTATTTTGGTCGCGCCCTTTTTTGACAAACCACTACCATAGCCATTTTCCCAAAATTTTAGAGTTGATAATCCAACTTCATATCTACCGCTAATATCTTTCAACCGCAAACCAGCCATATTTCTTAATTTTTTCAAGCGCTTACCACAAGCCAGGGGAGATGAATTCTGCTGCAATTCTGACACTTATGCCTCTCAAATATAATTGAATCGATAAAATTATAGATTTGGTCACACAATTGTATGACCGGCTGATTTTAATTAGATTTAATTATGAAAGCAACTTTTTCCCTCTGAACACTGTCATCCCTGACCCGGCTTGTTGATCAGGGATCCAGAAAATAACAAACATAGATTTCCACGTTCGCGGGAATGACAACGCTTATAAAGACTTTGTGTCTATTTTGGATTATTTTTTTAATATTTTTGTACAAAAATACTTGTTTTTTGCTCCCATCCTTTGTAAAATCTTTATCTCAATTCGGGACGACACGAATGTAACTTTTAGAATATGGAATTCTCTAAACTGT
>Ga0114923_10003235_pt1 | contig 11004 bp, 15 predicted proteins | sample SumtaG_FD_89578 | JGI IMG/M metagenome (GOLD analysis project Ga0114923, IMG submission 89578) | Deep subsurface microbial communities from Indian Ocean to uncover new lineages of life (NeLLi) - Sumatra_00157 metaG | ecosystem: Environmental > Aquatic > Marine > Oceanic > Sediment | place: near...
GGGATCATTTTTTCAGGGAAATCAAAAACCTTGGCTCTTTCGTGCCATCCCTGAAAATCATTGTCGTCAGTTCCTGCGTGCTTATCCATTTGAGCATGGACGGCAATAAGGCGCTTAGGTTCAGGCGCGGTGGATTTCAAGCCGGCATCGTATACAATCGAATTGGCCACGCCGGTTATGCGGAATAGCTGAAAGAATTTCATTTGAAGATCTCCTTAATAGACGATGAAAAAAGAATTATTCCAGTCGTGTTACTCTTTCAATGAGACATATTTCATGTTCATCGATAGCTATGTCCTGGCCGGATCCGCCTTGTACTGTGGTGACGTAAATACTCAATTCGTCACCGGGTACAAACTTCAAAGGCGGGTTAAACATAAAAGGATTATTGAGGTCATACTCGCTTTTGTTGCCGATCAAAGAGAAACCCTGGGAGATACTGTCTTGACGCCCGGATAGATCATTTTGTCGATTATCGAAGATGATACCTTGCCGGTCTTCGTCAAAAAGGACCTCTCTGTCCTTGACGAGCTTCAGAAATTGCGTATAAATATAGTCAGTGTCGTCATTTTCCTGAGGGGCGAAAGGGCTTGCACAAATACCAATAATCTCAATTTCGTGCCTTGCCGGAACGACTGCACCAAAAGGAAAAGCCGGGAATTCGGCGGGGCTAACGGAGGTGGTAAAAAGGCTGTCTCCACTGGTGTTGATGGAGCCTCCGCAGTTTCCATAGTTGAGGAACATGTAAACATTCGATTTGGAGCCATTTTCGAGAATCGAAGTCATATCTCCCGCGTCGTGAATCTCATAAACAAGGACCTGCTTAGCGTTGGAGCGGGCAACGCCGGTTATCTTCAAGGTTTCACCTTCAGCAACGGGAAGACCTTTCCAGATACCCAAATTGGTAAGATATTGGAGTAAAGTTTCAACCCTTCCCCCGGTAACACGCTGTACGGCCTCGTTCCATCGATAGTTCCCGGAGATGTCGCCACCTGGGACAGCGCCCGCTCCCATAAGGACGGATTCGCCGCGGGCGTTACGGAGCTTGTAAACGTCCGTTTCGCCCAAGGGGGCGTCAAGATTAAGGGTGATTCCGTGGCTGTGGCGATTCCAAGCCGCAAGACGAAAAATGTGGGCACCGAACGGACCGCCTTGACGAAAATAACCGATAGTTGTCTTATCGGTCCGGATCGTAGCATAGGTATCGGAGCAATAATGGGTGAGAATGTCCTTGATCAGGAAAGACTTACCGGGGCCGGCGGTGAGCTCTAAGTCCGTGTCACCTAAAACGGTTTTAATCGCGAACGGCTGTTGTAAGGACATGGAATTTACCTCCTATTCGACAGGATCATCGGCATCGGCCAGGCTACAGATAATTCGGACGATTATATCATCGACCGGGTTTTTTGTCCGCTTGGCCATATCTTTAAGATAAGGGCATAAAACCTTTATCAGTTAAAAAACAAGCTCATCCATGATAAAATACTGATTAAATTATTTAAGCTTCTCTTCAATCATGGCCTCGACGATTCTTTTGACGCGATCGAGGTTGCGGGGATCCCGCTTGGGGAACCTGGGGCCGAGGTCCGTTCGTTCGATTGCAGCATGATAAGGAGCAAAGCCTTTTTCAAAGTCCGGACCGGCGAGATAAACGCCTTCCGCGAAGCGCCCAGGCCCTTTTTTCAAGGCTTTATCCTGCCATTTAGCAGTACCGGCTTTGTCGACACCTTTGGCAAACATACCCTTAGCGTGGGCAGCATCGACGCCGGCCTTGTAGTTGCCCTCGGCGGCTTTGGTCTCCTCCGCCCAGTCCCGGCGAGGGTTCTTAATACCCAGTTTATAATCTTCCGTCCGTCCAGGAGTGACACGGGTCCACTTTTCTTTAACTGCGGATAAAGATTTGATTTCGGCCATTGTAAAACCTCCCTGCAAAAGTTAAGTATGACTAAAAGTTATACATCGGAATAAATGCATGACAAATTGTCGATTGCATAATTGAAAAGGATTGTCAATAAAGAATATAAAAAAACTGATTTAAACAACCAAAAGGGGGGATGAACATGCGTAATACCTTAAGGCAAGTGGTACCGATAATGGTTGTGTTTTATAAAATGGGCATGGCGCACGGAAAATTATACGTTTTTCCGTCACAATTAACAATTATGAGGTTATTATCGCAATTTCATGGGATCAAGATCTCTATTGCCACAGTAAACAGATGGTTAAAAGATGCGGTGGAAAAAGGATATATCATTAGAAAGCCGCGGATCCGCAGGGATGAAGAGCGCGGCATGGTATTTCAGACAACAATGTATATAATTACAAAATTTGGATTGTATAAGATGGCGATGGCCGGCCATGATGTATGGAAAGAAATCGCTAAATTACCGAAAAATGGCTTTAAAATGCTTCAAAACGGTTTCAGGAAAGCCGGCGACGCCATGAGCTTTAAAGAGGTATTAACCCGCAGCGAGCTCTTTGCAGCGCTTAAAAGAGGTCCTGTTTCAGAATGAAAAAGGCCGTTTATCATTTTGTGATAAACGGCCTTTTTATACGGGTTTGCGGGGATTTTACTCAGAGTTGGCTTTCTTTAGAAGTGTGTTGTTAATGGATGTTAAGCGATCTTCTAAAACATCGCGGATATCAACCATTAACTCCAGGTGGCAAAATATCATCTTGTTTAAAAGACCCAGGGACGGGTTTCCTTTATCAACCTCTGTGAATAATTCGTTCAACATATCAGCTTTTTTTCTCATCATTTTTCTCCTTCCTTTCATTTTCTTCAAAGATCTCAACAGCCCTAAAAACCATGGCATTTATCTCCAGGAGAACCGACGATATTTTTGATACCGGGTTTTTTCCCTCCCTGGATCTGGCCTCTTTCATAATCATTTCGAATATTTGATCCATTACGGAAAGAGATTTTGCAGGAATAGGTTTTAGGAAAGTATTATCATGGCACTGCGTTAAAAACTTTTCATAAACTCGGGATCTTACCGCAAGCTTTTTTAATAATTCAAAATCAGGGTTTTTCTTTTTAAGCTCGGATCTAACAAATTTTGAATTTAAGGCTTTATATAAAGCCGTTTCAATTTTAAATGTCCGGAGGTTATAGACAAACTGAGCATAAATGAAATCAACCGAGACCATCTTGAAAGGTCGACCACCGTTATTATTTACAGGCGCAAAGCACATATTTGTAAATGTAGTTTTCATGATTCATCATCTCCTTTCTCTTCTACCTGGTTAATATTACTGGACGGACCTCGACGCAGCTTAAAGATCATCACCACTGTATCGATGTGTTTAAGAAGAGCCTGTTTAACAGTGACACCCTGCAGGGCACAGGACGCCTTGAAGAGTTTCCATTGATCTTTATCAATGCCGGTCAGCAAATATTCTCCCATATTTTCGATCACCTCCTTTCTTTAGCATTATAGATATAATGAATATAATATTAAAGGTAGGTTTGTCAAGTCATTTCATATACATTTTGATTGTCATTCTGAAATCTACGCAGAAAACCCCCCAGGGTCTTTTTCTACAGGTGCTCTTTTCAAAATCCGGTCGACATTTAATCCGGAAAAAGGAAATTTCGGGTCGCAGAACATAAAAATGGCTCTGAAAAGAGCCCTCTTTATGCTTCTTTTTTCCTTCAAGTCTATGATATTCTGACTACGTCAATATAGTTTATCACTGGTGATAAATGGACTACTTTAATGGGTTTGCGGGGAGCCGACCCGAAAAATGGAAAGATTACACCATCTTAAAGGCCATGATTCGACCCGCTTTTCAAGGGTCGGATTGTGGTCTTTATGTGGTACCCGCGAAAATATTTCGGTCGAACGATAATTAGAAGGAAAAACATCAAAAAACAGGGTCTAAAAAATGTCGCTGCGGATCCTGCAGGAATAATAAAAACTACTTGACATATAAATCAAATATGAAATATAGATCAAATATGGCATCATGTACCGGGCGAAATTTATTTCATGTGATTAAAATCACGCATTCCAAGTCAAGCAACAAAATTAATATACCGATCGATATCGCCAGGGCGATAGGTATCGATAAGGCGGAACATGTGATTATTGTAAAAAAGGGTGAAAATAAGGCGGAGATAAAGCGATATGACGGACTCGAATCGTACAAAGAGTACGTTGATCAAGATAGCCCTTAAAGTTAGCGGACGGGAAGAAGATCTTGCAAGGATCGAGATTAATAAATGGGAGCTGTTGGAATTATTAAGCAATCCGCATCAGAGAGCAATTTTAATAAGAGAGGATCATAATGACAGCGAAGAAGAAAGAGAAATTTCAGAAAGTCAAGATTGAATTAATCGACCGGCCCGATGATATTGTAAGGCTCGACATCGATGACGATGAGCTACAAGAGCTTGCAAATTCAATCCAGGAACGGGGATTGATTCAGCCCATAGGCGTTACACCCAGGGGCGAAAGATTCATGGTAGTCTTTGGTGATCGAAGATTCCTCGCGCATAAGCTGTTAGAGAAAAAAGATATCATGTGCCGGATCGAAGATATCGATGACAACCAGGTTGCAATAGATCGGGCGATGGAGAATATTCAACGCGTGAATCTATCGGCCTTTGAAGAAGGGCATATCTTTAAAGGGTTATACGAGAGAGCGGGAATGAATCTTGATCAGATCTCAAAAGCTGTCGGCAAGTCTCCGGGCGTAGTACAACGAAGGATGGATATTATGAGAATGCCGGAGTCTTTTCAAAAGGCTTTGCATGCAAGCAAAATAAGCATCAGCGTCGCAGAGCAGCTCTGGAGCTGCCCGGATGAAGCTAAAAGAGAATATTTCCTGGAGATGGCGGTTGAACACGGAATTACATTTAGAGTGGCGCGGCAATGGGTTGATGATTTCCGCAAAGAATTAAGGGCTCGCACACCGGGCGCGGATCCTGGCCGGGGGGAGATGTCCCCATTTGAAACCGTGCCGATATACAGAGCCTGCGATTTGTGCAGGGCTCCGGTTGATTATGCGAAGCTTAAAGAATTGAGGATTTGTCCCGGATGTCATGGGCAAATTGTTGAAGCATTTAATAAAACTGAATGATTGGCCCAGGGGGGCTTTTGGTTAAGCGGCACCGGAAGGTCCGTGAGCGCCTTTTCACCCCCTGGGCTGAAAGGGGGTGATGACGATATGGCACTTGCGTCCGTAGAAATGGAAGTTGAAAGAGCGATGAACCTGCTTAGGGGTTTTGGCTGGAGCAAGGTGAAAGAAGAGATTGTTAATGATGAGATTCACATTACAATCAAAAAAAAATCTGAAGCCGCGGCCGCTGCAGGTCCCGAAGCCGGACCGACTTAAAACAACGTTTTAACCGGGCGGTTTGATATAGCTGGTTTCTCGGCGTTTCTGAGCGTCGGATTATGATCCCGGACACAAGCTGTATGCTGATGCAGTGAGGGACGCTGCGGGTAAGAAAACCGCGCACCACGGTTTGCAGGTTCACCCACCATGTGAACCGTTAAGGGTAAAAAGGCTTTTGATAGTCGCCCTAATGGACCCGGAGGGTCATTGATTTGGACCCGAAGGGTCTTTTTTTTAGGACCGCAGGGACGTACCGATCGGCAAGCGCCGAAATGTGGGAAAGGCCAAAGCGGTCGTGGCTCCTCGGTTTTTAGTGGAGGGTGAAAAGTCAAACTTGTTTGACGGCCCTCCACGTGAGGAGCCACGACCGCTTTGGCATTTCCAACACGTTAAAAATACACGTCTCCAAAATTCGCCTAAAAGGCTCTTTAAAGTTGTTTTTTGAACTTTCCGGACGTTTAAACATGAAAGTAAAGGATAGACAAAAGGTTCATTAAAAGTAGGGTTTAAGACAAGATGCTGTTTTATAGGCACGATGCGGGAGATCTCAAGCTTTTACCTGGTAGAAAAACAGATGTGTTTGCACATCGAGGGAATTAAAAACTGAGCGTAAAAAAAATACATCGATGTAACTGGGTAACGTATGCGGCAACAAAAAAAAAATAACTGGATCCGCTTTAGAAATTGACTACTCGAGGATCAAGATCCGCGATCGCCGGAAATAAATTTTATACCGCATTTCCTGGCTATGACAGGCTTAAATCCTGAATATGTCAGATCGTAATTATTTTCCTCCAGGAAGACGATTTGATCGGCAAAGCATTTAAGCTGCTCGGACGTCGTCTCCGGAGCAAAGCTGTCGCCGGCGTCCATTATTTTAAACAATGCCTTTTCGACCGGGTGGAAATCGATCTCAACCATATCATCACCTTCAATAAGCGCAAGGCTGTTTTGCGCGAAATCATTCACTGATTGAGCTCCTACAAGCCCGGTGTACGTGTGTTTGTTCAGCTGGGCGAATTCAGCAAAAGAAGCAGGGTTATAATCAAAACCGATATCCATGAGCTCGGAGACTGCAGCGGACTTTTCTTTAGTATGGAGAAAGCCGGCGCGCTCCATGGGGTCGATGCCCTCCTCTTCAAAAAGCAATTTTGTGAGCGGATCCGTGGGGACTCGCGGAGCGAGGATCATATTTTCGATACCTTCAATTCGGTCAAGAGGATGATAATCCTTGAAAACAGGCCACAGCATTTGAGTGGCCATGTTTGCAACCGCATAACTTTTCATATGATCCTCTGCAGACAATTCCTGGCCACCAATATTGAGTACCTGAACCGCGGTCATACCTTTCATCGCGTCTACAACATGTTGCTGAAACCGGGGAATTGGCCATTTAACGCGAACCTTTTTACCTTGCAGTGCCCGGAATGGACCGGTAAAGGCTTCGATCATGGCACCGACGATAGGACCGAGAGACAAGCCGATGCCGAAAATTTGGTTCGTAGTCTGCAGGCCCTCGATGATTTCCCCTTTTGAAATATTGATTCTTTTTAACCTGCTGGATCTCCGAACCCGAGCTTCCTTTGAAAAAGGATTTGTTGAGGTGGCCCGGGCCAAAGATGATTTTTTCATCAGACGTGATACCGGAGATCTCATTATGGTCATTCCGACCTGGGCAATATCTGCAGCGGTCAAAGCCCATCCGGCCGGACCCATAAGAATCTTACCCGCAATCTTTGGAAGCATGTGAGCTCCGATACGACAAGTAACGGAAAGTGTGCCGGCAGCATCGTTGATATCATCGAGAAATGTCATGGTTGACCCGATATTGTTGATCCAAGTCGGAGTTGGAGAATCCATCATGCGAAGGAAGGCTTTTTTCTTCCTGGCCTTGATCAGTCTAATTTGTTCATAGCGATCGGGACCCAAAGCTTTGACATCTTTATTCCGATATAATCTTGTTTCGTCCAGGGTGGGTGATTTGCCGATATCAATTTTTATGATATCGGTTAGGCCGGGAATGTGCATGGTGTAGCCGTATTTGGCGGTATACTCGGCTTTCTTGCGATCAAATTCTTCGCTTTTCATATGGGGAAGCTTGACAGGAAATTCGAATTTCATGATTTTAGGCTTTTTGCCATGGAAGTGAAAAATTTAACTTCCAAACAGCGCGTTTAAGCGACGATCGCGGATTAAAGCAGGGGGTAGTATGGACTAAAGGACGTAAATAAGCACACCAAAGGTGCTGGCCGCATAAAAAAGATCCTCGTTAGGGACTTCAGACACCAAAATCATACGTTCAATCTTGTTAATTTTCGGATCCAGCAACCAAAGAGCTTTATAAGCTGCCAGCTGGCCGAGTATTCTAAGACCCGGATCCGGTGCAACTTCAATAATCCAGACTTCATTATCGAGCTCGGCGATCGCGTCGGCTCGTTTGGCCAGGTTGACCCGCCACATTTTTTTTAGAGGATCCTTTTCTTCCTCCGGAGAAAGATAAGGACCGCCTAAAAGGCAGTCATAGTAAAGGTTCGAAATCCCGGTCCCCCACTTTTCCAAAAACCGATACCAAAGCGCGACATCCTGTTTCAACATATGCGGGGGATTTCCGCGCCAATCTAATTTGTAGGGTCTTCCAAGGTCGGTCGGCATCGAGGGAGCTCCATTTTCAGCCAATTCATATCGGTCTGTAACCTGGCAATTTTAATTTCAAGACGGACCGCCCAAACGAAAAAAGCCAAGATAAGAGGAATGGAGTTTAAAATATAATTTATCATAAAACCCGGGTTACCATTTAGGAGGTTTAGGGCTCCGGAGGATTTTACCGCCCGTGCCGGTGCCGGCAAGGTTAAAGCCGTTTTCAAAGAAGGACAGAGAAAGAATCTGACCTTCTGAAGCCTGTTGACCGAGGTCGGTCCAGGTCATACCATAGTCAGTGCTCCTGTAGATTTTCCCGTTGCCGCCAGTACCTGCAAGAACGATCCCGTACCCAAGATAAACAAGAGAATAAATATACGTTTCGCTATCCTGTTGACCGAGGTCGGTCCAGGTCAAACCATTATCGATGCTTCTGAATATTTTCCCGCCGCTATTGGTGCCGGCAATAGCAATATCACTTTCAAGATAGATGAGAGACCGTACGTGGCCTTCTGAGGCCAGCTGACCGATATCGGTCCAGTTCAAACCTAAATCAATGCTTCTGAATATTTTCCCTCCGGATCCGGATCCGGCAATAACTATATTGTTTCCAAGATAAGCGAAAGAATAAATTTGCGCTTCAGCACCCTGCTGTCCGATGTCCGTCCAGTTTAAACCATAGTCAATGCTCCTGAAGATTCTCGCGCTTCCACTTGTGCCGGCAAGGACGATACCATTTTCAAGATAAGAAAATACTTTAACATTAGAAAACGCACCCAGAGTTCCGAGGTCGGTCCAGTTCAAACCATAGTCAATGCTCCTGAATACTTTCGTATTGGGTCCCGTGCCAGCAAGGACGATACCATTTTCAAGATAAGTAATGCCCCAAACATAATCTTCCGAAGCCTGTTGACCGAGGTCGGTCCAGGTCGAACCATAGTCAGTGCTCCTGAAGATCTTCGCGTTTCCCTCAGTACCTGCAAGCGCGATACCGTTTTCAAGGTAGGCCAGACAATGAATCTTCGTTTCTGAAGCCTGTTGACCAAGATCCGTGAAATATTTCCCGGCATGATCGAAATAAGAAATGCGTTTAAACTGTTGAGTCAAGAGTTGGGCTTCAGTAAGCGGATCGGAAGGAGTATATTCAATAAACAATGCTTCCATGACAGATTTAAGATCCGCCTTGGAAATTCCGGCCGGTCCTTTCATAGATAGAACGTTAGACAAGATCAAGCACCCTGATAAAAAGAATAACTATTAAGCCGAATGGCAGCATGCCAGCCTTCAGTCAAGGTTTCACAATAGATATCAAAAGGTCTGTTGGCATATGACGACGCCGAAGGAATATTAGTGGTTATTTCTCCCCTCTCAACACCATTGAGATAGAATTTCACGCTTGCGGCGCCGTCGTAAACAAACTTGAGCGAATACTCACCGTAAGAAAAAGCCGGCTTTGCTCCGCCGGTGAGCTGAACGGTGCTTTCGGATCCGTTATAACAAGTACCATACATAACCTGAGAAACGACCTTAAAACCAATATGCTTGTAATTTGCACGCCTCCCGCAAACCAGAAGGAATCCATCATTTCCGCCATCACTGCCAGAAAAATCAACATTGATTATAAGAGTACGCGCTTTAGGCCAGGTTAATGCAGGAGAAACGAAGGCGAGGTATTTATAAACCGCAGCATGACTGTTAACATCGGTACCGGTGTCAATTGTTACTCCGTCGCCGGCTTCGCTGATAACTCCGGAAGTGCCGACAGATGAATAGAGACAATTTTTAGATTGGAGAATTTCATTGAAATAGATATCGTCCCAAGGCAAAGTAAGTCCGCCGCCGCCTTCAAGGCCGGTAACATCGATTTCGTCTTTGCCGCCGTCCTCATGATCGGCGTGGTGAAGTGTAGGAGGCGCGGCCGTTGCGATCATATCCGCAATCTTCGCGCGGGGGACCGGAAAGCCTATAAATAAATTGCCCATGATTAGCCCTCCGGTTACTCTTCAGCACGAAACCAGCCCATTAATTTGACTTTAGGGTCTCCTACTTTGTAAGCCTCACCACTGACCATAATATCCGTGTCAAGGGTGAGATCGGTCTCAGAATTAACCGCCGTAACCAGTGCAAAAGTATCATCGGTGGTATTTTCAATAACCTGGGTTGCCTTGATGCCATGGGCGATAAAGGTAGCAGCTGAATCGACCAGGTGATCGCCACTGGTTGATGTAGCAGAGCCGGAAACAATTGCAGCTATAGAAACCAGGGTTGCCTTGACTCTGAGTGTATAAAAATCAAGAGAGTAAAACGAATCTTCAAAAAGCTGGATCTTGGATCCGTAAGCTTTGACAGCATCTCTTGTCAGCTGGTAGTCGACAACTCCGCCATACGTGAAAATATCGATTCGCTCAACTTGCTGAGCAAATGTGAATTCAAGCTCGCCGGCGACAGCGGCAAAAGAGTCTTGAAGGCGCTGGTAGTCGTCAAAAGCACCCCCGCGAGAAACAACGGCGAGATTTCCCTCTTTGGTACACTTGACCGTCACCGGACCGTAAGGACCTTGACCGACCATGCGCGCAAGGGTTCGCTGGATGACATTTTCGATAAAGATCCAGGGAACGTAAGCGGGTTCGAATTTAAGATCCGTTTCGAAAAGATCTTCAGATTCGATTTTCTGAAAGACGCGCTCGGGAGTCACGCCTTTGACATCAGGAGGTTTTCCCAAAATATGTCCCCCCTTAAGAAATTATTTCATATTCGTAAACACCGCGAGCGTTAACAGCAGTAGCGGCGCATTTAATTGCGGCTTTAAAGGTTTCACCCGGGGGGAGGTCAAGGTCAACAGGAATAATCATTTCCCGAGGGACGGCGACATCCATAGAGGTATCGGCGGTCAATTGATCGGGGATCATTTTTTCAGGGAAATCAAAAACCTTGGCTCTTTCGTGCCATCCCTGAAAATCATTGTCGTCAGTTCCTGCGTGCTTATCCATTTGAGCATGGACGGCAATAAGGCGCTTAGGTTCA
>Ga0114923_10003236_pt1 | contig 11002 bp, 9 predicted proteins | sample SumtaG_FD_89578 | JGI IMG/M metagenome (GOLD analysis project Ga0114923, IMG submission 89578) | Deep subsurface microbial communities from Indian Ocean to uncover new lineages of life (NeLLi) - Sumatra_00157 metaG | ecosystem: Environmental > Aquatic > Marine > Oceanic > Sediment | place: near...
ATGGCTTCATTTCTTTTCTTTTTCAATTATACTCTATATTTTCATTTAATCCATGAACAATTTAATATAACCCAATATTATAATCACCTTGTTTAATAACGCGAAATCGTATATAATAAGTATCATAAAAGCCCAAGAGGAAGGTTCAAAGTACTGTCAACGGGTTAGTGCTATAATAAGTGGATTAAGATTTAAAAGTACGTTATACAAGGGCTTTTTTACTTTTCGACCCTTTTAAAAGCCTTCTGAAGTACTTCTTAGGTATTCACTTTAATGAAATACTCACGGACCAATATCCGTAGTTTTTTGTCGACAAGTATAGATTCTTGCCTTATCCACGATTAAAAAACGTGGTATTTGCAAGAGACGTTCAACAACATCCTTAGAATGGAGTGAGCGTGTGTACATTTAGCATAGCCACCAATCGATCGTGGATACCCAAAGGAGAAACTGAAAGAAAAGAGGCTACTAAATGGCAATACCGAAAGAAGAACAGGAATTGCGGCATCTGAGATGACCGCTTTTAATAAAAGAAGGGATAAACAAAATGAATGAAATACAACACTTTAAAGTTGGTGATAAAATTGTTGATTACGGTCAAGTATTTAGAATATTCAAAGTCGGGATCCTTAAAATATTTAGTGGCAAGAAGGTAGAATGTATTTTTTATAAACAACACTTCATAAGAGATAAACATCAACCCTTAGTTTGCTCCATTCCAAGATCCAATGTAAAAGAAGCAAACCTACGAAAACCTGTTTCAGAAGAAAAAATAGAAAAAACACTAAAACTTCTTGGTGAAAAACCTAATCAAGAAATCATAGTTAACGCTACAAAAGCAGATATTTACTTCAAGGAAAACAATCCATTAGAAACAGCTCGCTTGTTAAAACTGCTATGGTTGGAAAAACAAGATGAAGAAAAGAAACTCTCTAATAGGAAAAAAAATATATATCAAAAAGCTTTGAGGAATTTAGTTGAAGAAATGGCTGTAGTGCAAAATATTAGCCTGAAAGAAGCTAGAAAGAAAATTTGTGGACGCTTAACAAAGATCTGCCCAGAGAAGAAAGAGGAAAAAAATGACAGACAATATTGACCTTGCAAGTAATAGTACCCAAGTTGTATTGGATGCTCTTCGAAAGAAGGGTGTAGAGGTAAAGGTAGTTTCTAAGCGTTTTAATCTCTTGGAAGTTGTGTTTAATGGAAAACCCACCTTTATTAAAGGTACCTCTTTCCCTGTTAATTCCCAACCAGCTTGCTTTATTGCTAACAATAAATATCTGACAAAAAGAATCCTTCGATCACACAATATCCCAACACCAAATAGTTGGTTAGTGAGAACTCCAAAAGAAGCAAAGAGAAAAATTCTTAGAAATAATTTGTTTCCCTGCGTATTAAAACCAATAAAAGGAGCTCACGGAAGACGAGTTTTTGCCAATATTGAGTCAGTTGATGAATTAGAAGAAGTACTGCCATTAGTTTTTAACAAACCTGGCAAAAGGGATGTTTTGATTGAAGAATTTATCAATGGTAAGGATTACCGCTTGATAGTTGTTGGTGATAAAGTTTCTGCGGTAATGGAAAGAATTCCTGCGCATGTTGTTGGTGATGGAGTAAGCAATATAGGTCAACTTATTACAAAATTCAATAAAAATCCTTTAATTGGAGAAAAATATGAAAAGCCCCTATGCAAGATAAAGATGAATGGGGAGGTAAAAAGAAACTTGAAAAAACAAAACAAAAAACTGTCATATGTTCCCCGAGAAGGAGAAACAATATTCTTAAGACAAAATTCCAATATTAGTACTGGAGGAGTTGGGATGGATGTAACTGAAAGTATCAGCCAGGAAATAAAAGATATTGCAGTTAAATCAGCTAAGGCGATAGGAATGGTAATTACTGGAGCAGATATAATGTGTGAGGAATCATCAAAAAAACCATATGTACTAGAATTAAATGATGTCCCAGGTATTGATATCCACCACTACCCTTATATGGGTAGTTCACAGAATGTAGCCAGTGACATTGTTGAATACTTAATTGAAAGATTGGGAGGCGAAAAGAATGAAGAACAAACTTTGCGTAGAGATTACAGACTCCATAGTAAACAAAAAATAGTTGATATAACTTTACCCACAGGTATACAAGGTTATAAAAGTAAATAACGTGGGACAACCGAACGAGGCGAGGGTGGACTAGTAGACGAAGTTCGAACCTATTAAGTACTTACTTATTATTGAAAGAAATAAAGATAAATTTGATCATTCAATAGGCAAATAAATTTCAAAAAACTGCTTTGATGGGTCATTGCTTACTTTACGATATATTTCAAAATCAGGAACATCTTTTCTAACTTTAATCTTTTTCAATCTGCAATACTTTTCAAGTTCTTTCCAAAACAAAGAAAGTAAACTTCCCGAACCATTGTGTGTATGAGATATAACTTTTCCTGGACTAAACGTTATATGTTTGACTACATCTTTGTACTTTTCGTTCACTTTCATTCCCTTTTTTGCGAGCGCTCCAATTCTAATCTTACTTCTCTTGGGTTGATAAGTTGGGTTCTCAAAGACAGCTAAAGTGGTGAAGTCTTTTCCATATCTTTCAAACATTCCTGCCAATTCCTGGCAGTAATCGGCAATTTTCGCATAAGGACCAATTTTTTCAATGTAATAAACATCAAATGGCTTTAATGTCTTGATTTCTGGTTTAACCATTGTTCCGTTTGCACTTACATTTTTGGAGAACGTCTCTAAACTATTAAGGTTAAACTTTAATGTGTTTATCTCCTTCTTTATTTGTGACTTTTTGTCATTAAAGAGTTGAGTTAAACTACCTTTATTCTTCAGATGAACACTAATATCATCCAACGTAATACCTAGCGTAGTGAGTAAGAGTATCTTTTGATAGTCTAGAACCTGGCTTTCCAAATAAAATCTGTAACCTTTACTGTTGATTTTTACAGGTTTCAAAACTCCCTTTTCATCATAAAAAAGGATTGTTCGTTTAGTTGTGCCTGCAAGTTTGGCCAATTCTCCGGTTGTGATGAAATTATTCATAATACTTGACTATAACGTAACGTAATAGTTTACTATAGTCCTATAGTTGGGAGGTGTCAAGCGGATGAACAACATAAACATTAAGGGAGCAAGAGAAAATAATCTAAAAAATATTGATATTAGTATCCCCAGAAATAGGGTCGTATGTTTTGTAGGTGTATCTGGATCAGGAAAGTCGACGATTGCTTTTGATATTGTTGCTCGCGAGGGTGAAAGGCAGTATTTTGAGTCATTAAGCGCTTATGCAAGAAGATATTTGAGTAAAAGCAATAAACCTGATATAGACGAAATAACAGGGATCTCATCAGTAGTTAAAATCAGCCAAGACAGGGTTCGAGGCAATCCCCGATCAACAGTTGGAACTCTCACTGAAAGCTATAACTACCTAAGGCTTCTGTTCTCAAGGGTTGGATTACCCTCAATGGACTCAACCTACTTCTCTTTCAATCACCCATATGGTGCATGCCCCAAATGTAAAGGTCTGGGAAGGTCAGTTGAGGTAAATATAGATAAGATTTTGGATATTAATAAAAGCCTAAACGAAGGTGCCTTGAAGCCCAGTGAGTGGTATGTTGGCGGTAGACAGTGGAGCATCATTGGATCAAGTAGGTATTTTGATATGGATAAAAAGATTAAAGATTATAGCGAGGAAGAACTTAATAAATTATTGCATGCTAGACCTGTTCTTTTGGAAACCCAAGACGAATATGTTGCAAATAAATGGACTTATCAAGGAATAGTCCATCGAATAATGCACAGAAACACTAAAGTTCACCGGGGACCATCGAAAAGTGACTTAAAGTATTTTGATTTTATCAATTGTCCCGAGTGTGATGGTGGAAAACTTAACTCACAAGCTTTGTCAGTAAAAATAAATGGGAGAAATATTGGTGAAGTGGCCAACATGCCACTAACTGATTGCTTGAAGTTCGTAAAAGAAGTGAAACACTTGCACGCTGAAGCAATTAAGCCTCGTCTGGTTGAGCAACTTCAATATCTTGTCAATGCGGGTGTTGGCTATCTATCTCTTAATAGGTCTTCTGACACTCTATCAGGAGGAGAGGCACAACGGATAAAAATGGCAAGACAACTTGGTTGTGATCTAATCGAAACCATTTACGTCTTGGATGAACCCACAGCAGGTCTTCACCCAAGAGATGTAGATGAAGTGATTAAGAATTTAAAAGGTTTATGCAAGAACAGCAACACCGTGCTTGTGGTTGAGCACGATGAGTCAGTTATAAAAAATGCAGATCACATCATAGAAGTTGGACCTGGTGGTGGCAAAGAAGGTGGAAAAATTATTGCCCAAGGAACACTAAAAGAGATAGTTAATAACCCTAAATCTGTAACATCAAAGTTTTTAGTAAATGGCGAAGGAAAAAGTATTAAAGACAATGTAAGGACAGCAACTGGTTACCTGAAAGTTGTTAAGGCAAAAAAGCACAATCTCAAAAATATTAATGTAGACATCCCCCGCGGCGTGTTGATTGCACTAACAGGTGTATCTGGATCAGGAAAAAGCTCTTTGGTTGAAGAAATTGTTAGTCAGCATGCCGATATGATAACAGTAATGGATCAAAAGCAAGTTGGCAATACAAAAAGAGGCTGTATTGTCACATACATTGGTGCATTTGATGAAATTAGAAACATATTTGCGAAAGAGGCAAGGATGAGTGCAAGCCTGTTTAGTTTTAACTCAAAAGGTGGGTGTGAGAATTGCAAAGGTGTGGGCCATATTGACATGGATATGAACTTCTTGGGCAATATTAAGATTCTTTGTGATAAATGTAATGGGACAAGATATAAAGAAAAAGTTCTTCGCTACAAATATAAAGGTAAAAACGTTGCAGAAGTGTTGGAAATGACAGCAGAAGAAGTAAAAGAGTTTTTTGATAACGAAAGAATCAAAAATGCAATGAATATGTTAATAGATGTAGGACTTGACTACATTGAAATGGGACAGACTTTAGATACTCTGTCTGGTGGAGAATCTCAAAGATTAAAACTTGCAAGTAGACTTCAAATGAAAAATGAGTTTTATATCCTAGACGAACCAACATCAGGGCTTCATTTTGCTGACCTTGATAAATTAATGACACTGTTGAATGAGTTGGTGGATAACGGCAACACAGTTCTTATTATTGAACATAATTTAGATGTGGTTAGACAAGCTGATTGGATAATTGATTTGGGACCGGAAGGTGGAGAAAAAGGTGGTCAAATTGTTGCACAAGGTACTCCGAAGCATATTTGCAGAAGTAAAAAGTCTTATACAGGTAAATATCTAAAAGAACTCACAAAATGAATATTAAGTGCATAGAAGTCAAAAAGAGCTTCTTCTACTACTTCCAACTCTTCCAATATAATAATCTTCTCTTTTTTCTGAAACTATAAATAGATATAATATGTTTATGAAGTCGAAATTAGGACACGTTTACTTGTATATCTTCAACTTGAAGAAGTCATATGATTTCTATAAGGAGTTTCTTGAGCTTTTGGATTATAAAGAAATGGTTAACAAAGATTGGGGCTTCTCTTTTATCAATGATGGTTTGAGTATCTGGTTTGAACAAGCTAGAAAAGGTCATGTTGAAAAAGGCTATCACAGAAAGAGGATTGGGTTAAATCATCTGGCTTTCAGGGTTAATTCAAAGGAAGAAGTAGATAAATTTCACAATGATTTTCTGAAAAAAAATAAAATTCCAACTCTTTACGATACCCCCAAACCCTTCCCGGAATACGATAAAGGATACTATGCAGTTTTCTTTGAAGATCCAGATAGGATTAAGCTAGAAGTTGCATATTATCCTTAAGGAGGTGAAGTTTGATGTTTAATAAATTATTTGCAGTATGTCTATTGGTTGACGATTTTGATAAATCTTTTAAATTCTACAAAGAAACACTCGGATTAGAAGTAAAAGACCACGAAAGTCATTTTGCAAACTTTAAACTTGGTGAAACTGAACTTGCTATCTTTGGAAAAGATGAAGCAACTTCGATGTTTCCAAAGGAATATATGAAACCAGGAGGAGGTGCGGTTATAGGTTTCCAAGTTGATGATGTAGAAAAAGTCTGTAAAGAATTGGAGTCAAAAGGTGTAAAGATATTTGAAGGGCCAAAAACAACAAAGTGGGGACAAACTGTTGCCTATTTAAATGATCCGGACAGAAACATTTGGGAAGTTTCAAAAAAGTAAGTATGAAGCTAAAAAAGCAAATATTGTAACTGACAAATAACCGTGAGACAAATCATTTCATGGGCCCTGAAGATACTGAAAATGTAGTCGTAAGTGCTCCAAGTTTAAATATATACGCTGGACTTCAAATGGAGATCTAATTACAATTTAGGCCAATGAGCGGAAAAGATCTCATAAAGATGAAATTGGGGTTAACTGAGTGGTTTAGAAAAAGTGGATCGAAAAATCTAGACAAGTTTTTACTAGAAGACAGGCAAAAAGAGGAAAGACTAAGTGATCTAAATCAGTGGATCGATTTACCTGTGTGTAAAATAGTTGAATTCCAACTGGAAGAAGTTGTCAATAAAAACAATAAGTTTATAAATTTTTCTAAGGAAAACCATAAAAATCGTTTTTCCTTTCGCTTGGTACCCAAAGAGAAGAATTTACCCTTACACCGCATTAAGGACGTGACAATTACTCAAGCTCTAAACTGGCTCAATAAACAGAATATTCCTGTAAACAAATATAAAGTATATTTCAAACTATTTACCAAAAACATTAGCTACTCGGTTTTGATGATTGTAAGTGAAAGTGGCATAAAAGGTGAGGTAATAGAGGGTATGGGTTTACAACTAACTGTAGGTAACTATCTAAACAATCCACCAATAAGGTTTTCATATAATTTCAAGAGCTGGAAATATAGTAGAAAAGACAAGAAAGCAAAAGCCTTTGTTCATGAAGTTGTAAAAAACTTGATTGTTAAAGATACTAACTTGCAAAGGAGGATGCGAAATAAGTGGAAGTCCACATTTACCACTAGTGGCTACTTGTGCGGATACTTTGAGTGTATAAAGCCCATAGAGTACGGTTTGTGGTTTTTAGAGTACAACAAAACAGTGGGAAAACTGTTGTCAAAAACCTTCGTAAAAAAATATCGTACAACTTCTACACAAAAAGCGTTGGTTGAAGGAAGCTCTGCAAGTCCAGGTCTGGCAACGGGGTGTGTACGGTTGGTTACCGTAAACGGTAAATGTGACAATTTCAACAAGGGAGACGTGCTAGTTAGTGAATTTACTTCTCCAGAACACGTTTTATTAATAAAGAAGTCAAGTTCTATTGTAACTGACAAGGGAGGTATATTAAGCCACGCCGCTATCGTGGCAAGGGAGTTTGGTAAACCCTGCATTGTAGGTTGTGGCAACGCAACAAAAACTCTAGAAGATGGTATGTTTGTTGAAGTGGATGCGACCAATGGCATAGTAAGGTTGCTCACTAAACAACTAGACTAAACAAAGCAATAAAAAATTATAATTTACTTAAAATATTCCAACTTACCTCTCCTTAAATTAAGAAGTTTTGTTATCCCCACTCTTTCTACAAAATATCTATCATGAGAAACCAAAAGCATTGTTCCATTGAAAGTACTTAAAGACTCTTCAATTACTTCCTTTGTTTCTATGTCTAAGTGGTTAGTCGGTTCATCTAAAATCAAAAAATCATAATCATTGTAGGCAAAAATAGCAAATGCAAACCTTGCTTTTTGTCCAGGACTTAAATTTTTTATCTTTTTCTTTAAATCATCTTTAGTGAAAAGAAATTTTTGTAAGTTTCCAAACGATTTTCCATAATCGCAACTAGTATCTTCCAGATACTGATCCAGCAATTTAGTCTCGTCATTCAGAAATGTTTGCTTCTGGGCAAAATATCCCACCTTTATTCCTTCCCCAAGTTTAATCACTCCCTTGTCGGCCTTTTCCTCTCCCATTATTAACTTTATAATTGTAGTTTTACCTGCACCATTAGGTCCAAAAATCCAAACTTTTTCACCACCTAGAATAGAAAATGATAAATCTTCAAATACTGTATTTTTGTCATATTTCTTTGTGACATCTTTGAAACCAAGCATTAATCTACGATGAGTTATGTCTGTTTGAAATGTTACGTTCCCCATCTGCTTTTTCGTGTATTTCGTTTTTGCATTCTCTCCTTCTGTTTCTCGTATTATGCGTTTCTTGGCCGAACTCACTGCCCTCCCGCGTGCCTTTCCGTCTGATATCCTTCTGGCATGCAGCAAAAGACGCTCCAAGCTTGCCTTTTTTTGAAGAAATATTTTATATTCTCGCCCCATTTTTTCTATCAGCTTGAACTTTTCCTCTTTATAATTATCGTAATTACCCACAAATCGCAGCATGTGCTCTTTCTCTATTTCCCATATTTCGTCTACCACATTATTTAAAAACTGTCTGTCGTGTGATATTAAAGCAACTGATTCTTTTACATTTTTTATATAATTTTCGAACCATTGAATTCCTTCAATATCCAAATGATTTGTTGGTTCGTCGATTAATAAAACCGTTGGCTCACCAAGAAGGGTGCTTATCATTTTAAGTTTCATTTTTTGACCCTCACTCAATGTAGAAACTTGTTGATCAGAATTATAATTACTGAACCTCAGTTTATTAACGAGCATGTCTATTCTGTAAGATTCCCAATCATGGTCGAGAAACTTATTCAAAAACTCACCAGCAGTAACATCAGGAAAACTAAATTCTTGAGGAATATAACCAATCGATTCTTCGTTTTTATGAAGACTTCCAGAATCATATTCCAAGCCTACAATTAGCTTAAATAGCGTAGATTTACCACATCCATTAGCTCCTACTAAACCAATTTTATTACCATTCCCCAACTTAAAACTTACGTCTTCAAAAACTAATTCACCTCTATAGCTTTTTGCTATATTTGTTCCTATTATCATAACTTGGTATTTTAACACTAATATTGTTTTTAAATATAATATAAAGATTACGAAGCTCTCGTGGGACAACCGAACGACGCTAGAACCTATCATGCCTCACGTACCAAAGAGAAAGATCTCATAAGTGTTATAATTTATATGAATTATTATGAAAAAGGGTGTAATAATCATAATTTTAGTCCTCCTAATTATTCTAGCTGGCGCACTTATACTTTTCAGAAATAACTTTAATATTTCAAGAAATGATTCTCCTTCTCCTACACCTCAAGAAACAACTAAAGATAGTAAAACTGATACCTCATCAGAAGACAGTCAGATAACTATCGATAAAGTTTTAAGCGATGTCAAAGAGATTGTTGAGTGGGAAACAGATAAATACTCCAGAGGTACAATTTTATGGAATACCGAAAACGAAGAGCTTAAGCTAGAAGGTATTGGTTACCTTTTTGGAGAAAAGATAGGTAGCAATGAAATGAAACTTCAAGAAAAACATGACAACATTAGGGTATACCTAAGAGATTTAGGATTCGAACATGACAAGTATAACGTTGCAAGCTCTCTTTTTGGAACTGAACGAAGCATATTAAAACTAAATAACATAGGATGTGAACTTTATATTCGCGATAACGAAATAAAAGGAAGTACTGACATGGGATTGCTTTGCACCGATTTGCCTGAAAAGGTAACAAGTGTTATGCCTGAACCAATGTCTGAAAAAATAGCCAGATCAATCGCAGAAACTAGTGAATGTACAGAAAGTGGTGCACTAAAAGATACGGCTATTTATAACGAAAGCACAAAAACTTGGTGGCTAGATCTAGATATTGATAAACCAGGATGTAATCCTGCATGTGTCGTTTTTGAAGATGAAAGTGTTGAAATTAACTGGAGATGTACTGGTTTGATTGAAGATTAACCTCAAATTCAGGTTCGTCGGGTTGTATAGATTCGCACTTTTCGGATTTACTATTAACCATTAACCACTAGAGGAGTGGAGAAGTAATTTTGACTATAGACTTTAAGCTTACCAAACTGGCAAATTACTTATTTAAACAACACTCTCTGGCTCAAAAATATCAACATTATCTTCTTCAAGCATAATTTTGAGATGTTCTAACTCATCTGGTCTTAAGCCCATTTCTTTAAAGATATTATAATATCCCCAGTTTTTTTCTGACAACCTTAAATCAGCAGTTTCCCTAGCTGGCTGGATAGCATATTTTGGCCCTCTGCCGCTGAGTCGTCGATCTCGCCTTTCTAGCTCCTGCCCTAGATTCCAAGCAGTTCTTTGGATATCTTTGTCGAGAAATAATTGTGGAAGCATATTATCAGGCGACCACCTACTCACTAGCTTGGAAAGTTCATCATGCTTCTGATACTTTCCATCTTCAGAATAACTAGACTCAACTGGAGTCACCTCCCAAAAAACAATTTGTGCAATTCTTCTTCCAACAACTAGGATAACTGAATGATGTTTAGAATTATTAGTGATTTCCATTGTCCAACGGTTAGTATAACCAGGATCACCCCATCCAGCACATCTACAGACGGTTATTCCGCTTCTTCCTAATGACGACCGAGCTTGCATAGCCGTGCAAATTATTTGATTACCACCAATAAATTCAGTTGTATGGCCAAGGATGTTTTCATTTGGACGGAGAATGATTACCTGATCATCAAGAGAAAGATTTCTTACTAAGGTATCAGAACTTACACCAGCATCTGTTAAAAAGTCCTTTAATGGTTTTGCTTCAAAAGGACCTGACCATAATTGCCTAGATGCTTCATCGTCCCAAAGGTTAATAATATCACCAAGCCCGTTACTCGGACCCTGCGTATTTTCTCGCCAGTAATATTCTCCTAAACTTACATCAACACTTGCTCCACCAATGTTTCCTTCCTGAAGGGGATAAATAGTAATATTACCTCTTTGAATATGGCTAAGTATATCGTCGTGGGATAAGAGTCCTCTTTGGGGTATATCAATATCTTCAGGAGTAACTG
>Ga0114923_10003238_pt1 | contig 11000 bp, 18 predicted proteins | sample SumtaG_FD_89578 | JGI IMG/M metagenome (GOLD analysis project Ga0114923, IMG submission 89578) | Deep subsurface microbial communities from Indian Ocean to uncover new lineages of life (NeLLi) - Sumatra_00157 metaG | ecosystem: Environmental > Aquatic > Marine > Oceanic > Sediment | place: near...
CTAACTCTGATCAAAACTGCGTATACCCTACGTATACTAAGCTAATGTGACTAAAATGTGGTAAAGCTGTGTGGACACGCTACAATGTATGCAATGCTGCGCAAGTCTCCCTGAAACAATGGTGACTATTCAATCGTGAACATTCAATCGTGGGTGCAGGGGTAGTGCTCCTAGTAAAAGGTGAATATTGACAAAGGAAGTAGGATGTGGTATAATAAAGCTAGTCGGAGTGCTCTCGGGGACGATTTCATAGAGAGGGGTTGGAACTGGGGGTGCTCCATAAGAGCTAGACTAGATGAGAATGGAGGTTCTCAAGATGGCTAGAATTAAGATGACTGGCGAGGAATATGCTGCAAAACAGGCTGCACGGCTGAAGGCATCTCTTGAGGATATGCGTACAGGCGTGGAGCGCGTTGAAGTGGCTCCCGGTAAGGCGGCTGCTGCGAACGTGAAGAAGTGGGTCGCCAGAATGGCGGAGAAGTCTACCCAAGACAAGTGGGCTGCAAACACTGGCGCTGTGACGCTGGATCAGTGGAAAGCCGATATGTTGGGCAAGGGCATCGACCGTGTTCCGGCTGGTATTGATGCTGCTCACGAGAAGGTGAAAGAGTTCGGTGATAAGTTGCTGTCTTACCAGAACGCGGGGCTGGCGGCAAACGATGCTATGCCGGACATCACGTTGGAAGACAGCATTGCCAAGTCTACGGCGTGGATACGCTATATGGCGAAATTTGAGAAGTAGGGTGACGCCTACTAACCTGTAAGAAAAGGAGAATTTTTATGAAGGTACGACAAGCGTATCTGGAAAACCGTTTGACTTTGTCGAATAGCGGTGTGAAAACCATACCGCTAGACTTCACCGACCCGATTTCACAACTGATGCTGACATTCCGTGCGACTAACGGGGCAACCAGCAACAAGGAAAACCCCCTCGCGCACAACATCACCAAGATCGAAATTGTGGACGGCGGCGAGGTTATTACGTCGGTTCGCGGGGAGGTACTAAGGGGTTTGGTTACGCATCTGGAGGGGAAGGTCCCTTGGGCCAACCAGTCTGAGATTGCGAACGAAGGGGCAGTTTGTACATTGCCTGTCCCGTTTGGCAGGTTCTATCTTGACACCGAGTATGCGCTCAATCCCCGTTCCTTCCGCAACCTGCAACTCAAAATCAGTTACGACCTGGGCCACATTCGGACAATCTCTGCGACGTCTTATGTTACCGCGACGCTGGATGTCTCTGTGATTGCGACGCTGATGGAAGATGTCCCCGCCCCGAAGGGTGTTTTGACCTTTAAGGAAGTCAGCGATTTCACCAGTGCTGCTAACGGCGATGCACGAATTGAAATGCCTACGGATTACCCGTGGCGAACGTTGGTCGTTCGTGCTTACGAGAACGGGACGGAAATCTTGACAACGCTATCCAACCTGAAGTTGTCGGCCGATGGGGGCAAGTTTGTTGCGTTTGACGTGCGAACACAGCACCTGATTGAGCAGCAATTGCAGTACTATGGGCTTATCAGCAACACTCGACATATGGTATTCGATAGCCCCTCGGCCGTGGCTACTTATATGGCTGAGGCGACGGGTGGACAGGTGACCCCCAGTACAATCACGGGTGTTATTATAGGTGTAAGCTACTGGTGGCTATCGGACGTGTATCTGACCGCCTTAACACACGGTGGCTCTGATGTAGACGCGAACGGGGCGTTTGCCACGGTGCACGGCACGGGGTTTGAGAACTGTGTGGTCATACCGATGGGTTTGAAGGACGACCCCGCAACGTGGTTCAATGCTCCAGACTATCGGCACATTGACCTGTTCCTTACCCAGGGCTCTGCGGACGCCGAAATTCAGGTAGCAGTTCAGGAAGCCCGGCCCTACTAAGTCCGGGCTAGAAACAGAAAATGGAGCATCAGGAACAAAAACACCTGATGCTCTTAGGCTTGGAGCAAATCTATGAAAATAACAATTCAGGATAAAGTCGGGAAAATGTGCGACGGTACAGACCCAACCATTTTGAAGGGGGAGATATTGCCACCAGGCGCATTGGTGTGCATCCAGCGGTTGGTGGTCAGCAACGACAACACCAATAATATGTGGGTGGTGGTCAAGGCAATGCACGGAGCTGGCTATACCGTACTGGGAATGATCGACTGTTCGTCGGACAAGAAATTCTATTCTTGGGAGGGTCCCGTCTCGTTAAAAAATGTTCGTCGCATTGAGCTAGAGTGCAACGCAGTGAACGATGGTGACAATCTCTCTGGGTACATCTACGGATACTACGTGGAGTAGGGCGTGTTATTCTCCCAGGCGATAACAGTTCCAGCCAACACAGCGGTAGCAGATTACATTGCTACTACGATGAAATTGACCAAAGGCGTGGTAACCAGGATATCGGTGTTTTTTCCGTGGGGCTGCGCTAACCTCTGCGGTGTGCAGGCTATCCGAAAGACTTGGCAAGTGTTTCCGCTCACCCGTTCCGAATGGCTGGCGGGCAACGATCGGGCTTACGATTTCCATACGCAAATCGAGTTACAAACAGAACCGTTTGAACTCATTGTCTATGCTTACAATCTAGACGACACGTATGAGCACGAACCGGTAGTCTCGGTTGAAATGGTGAAAAACGTAGCCAGCAAGGAATGGCAGAATATGCTGACAGCTCTGGAAGGCAGGTAGATGGCTAAGGTTGGAGTGAACAACGAACCTCTACACGAACGGCTGATATTCGGGTACGACGGGTCCGACTATCGAGTTTGCAAGGTTGACGGTGAGGGGAACCTAGTTGTCGCCCTCAAGGCTAACCAGGAAATTGTAGCAAGAAATTACGGTTACGTCGGTGGAGCCTGGCAGAAAAACCCAGTTCCTATTGGTTATTCTGGCGATTGGACAGAGGAACTGCAGGATTTGACTGCTGCTACGGGAACAAACACGCTATCTGGGACAACGGTACCAGCTGGCGAAATATGGTTATTGTATATGATCGGTGCTCAGGACAGTACCAGTGCTCCGTCACGCATTGAAGTGACTTGCAGCGTCAACGGATACACAGTTCCTTACATTGACGACGGTTCACCTGTTATGGCGGGGTGGTCATTTGACTATAGACAGATAATGTTGTCTGAGGACGATTTTCTCCGTGTCGTATTCTACGGCTGCACACTTAACGACGACCTGTACGTCCGTTATCACGCATTGAGGATTGACATAGACTTATGAAATACTTACTTGTAATTCTGTTGATAGGAGTTTTCATTATGCCACACGGCGCACCAGATTATTCGGATGTCAAGACAGGGGCCCTTGTTTATCGCATTGACGATATGGGAGAACTCGCGGCGCGTCTCGGTTCTACTCTGACTTACGATCGCCGTGGTAATGTCCTTTGGTTCTACAACTTTGACCACGGGGTGAATGGCATAGGCCAGTTCCCGGGAGTGGGCGACAATTCGATTGGTCTAGCTGCGGACTACTGGCAGACGGCGCCATTCTCGGCCTACATCACGGCTGATGCTAATGCCGCTGCGCAACCCTACATCCACACAAGACAACCGGTTCCGCCGTTGGGCAAGGTCGGGTTTCAGTCGTCTATCAAGTTCTCGGCTAACGCGCACAATGTGACCTTACAGCTTAGTCACTGGGAAGGCGACGATCGGTACTACAGTTATCTCAACCTTGACCCTGACGCAGAGACATTACAAGTCTTTACGGGCAATGAAGGGACGGTGACATTGGATAGCGACTTGCCTGACTTGTCTACTGGCTACTACTTCGCCAACATCAAGCTTGTTGTTGATCTTTCCGACCATACATTAGTCAGGGCGATGGTCGATAGCAACGAGTATGACTTGTCAGATTACACTATGAAGAAAGCTGTAGGCGGCATTGCGCCCAACCTGCAGGTGATGGTTAGGCTAATTGGTAACACTGATGGGGCAAGTACCATTTACGTGGACAACCTCATTATAACCCATAACGAACCCTAAGGAGGTTCAACTATGAAGAACACATTTGGTAGTTTACTTCGTGAAAGCGTTCTAGTGACCGCGCTTATCGCTCTGTTGTTTGTCACTACTATCTGCTACCTGGCTGTTCAGGGGCAGGAATTCCCTCCGGTGCTGGTAAACTTTACCTATATCACCCTGGCGTTCTTCTTCGGTACTAAAGTACAAGGGGTAGCTGCTAGGGGAGGGCAGAGAGATGAAACAAATTAACGTGAATATTCAGATTGATGGGGTGACCGCCGCCGACTTGGCAGACATTGAGGCGGCAATCGAGGAGGCACTCAAAGACTACAAGCGCAAGCGCGTTCAGTATTCTCTGGGTGACACGTTCGGACTTCCTATTCCTGAACAGGCTGAATAGGACGGCAAAAGATGGCTCACGTTCCCAGACCATCAGGGCGGCCGTCAACTCCGTTATGGTTGGTTGGTTGGCACATTGACGGGATTTCCAGACGGTACAAGGACCTGGCAGAGGACATTTCAGGGGTCTGGTTGTTGGGGTCTTGGTTGGCATCTCCGTTTTATGCTGTGGGCGTGACCCTGTCGTGGGCCGCTGACAAGCTCTTTGACGCAGATAACTATCTGAGCGAAATCTCGGTGTGGGTCAATGGGATTGTCAGCGGTACCACTTTCACAGACCTGTTGTACTACGTGTCGGGTCATTTTGCAATGATTAGGTTCAACGCAAAGGGCTGGGTCCTGGGTCAACTGGGATCGCTGCATTGGGAGATCGCTTACTTTGCAGTTAACCCCCTGGACTACTTCAAATGGAAGCTTGGAACCCTGATATGGAATTTCCCTGTTCTCATAACAGACCCGTGGGGGTGGTTTAGGTCCCTGGTCTGGCTGCGCTATCCGGCGCTTTACCCCTTCCTGGTTAACCCCTACAACGCGGCGATTATGTTCCTGTACAATAACTTTTACACTCTCTGGCAGGTTTTCGCGTACCCATCAACCTGGCTGGTAAACCTGATACAAGCGAACCTGCCAGACTTGTACCAATTGCTGGTTAATCCCCGCTGGTGGTTGATGCTCAAAATCAGTTCCCTATTCCCGGTGGCGTACCAGTTCTTACAGGACCCGGACGGCTGGATAAAAGAGAGGGTCCGCCAGCTGTTAGGCTTACCCTATGGGTTCTGGCTTGACCCTGCGGGGTCGTTGGTAAAAATGATACTGGATTACATCGAAGCGCGTTTGCTCCATATGGCCGATAGGTTGGCTAGTCTGGCAATTGCGCTGATTATCCATTTTATGTAGCAGAGAGGCAACGACTATGCCATTCCCACAAATACCCCTACCACAACCTCCGACTGGCTCACGCAGAATTGCCGATTGGCTCCGATATCTTGGAGAATGGGTGATGTTGCAGAGCGGTCAGACACTTGCCAGTTCGGCCGGTGGTCACCTGGGCGATTGGATTGAGAAGAGAATGGGCATAACACCAGAGATAGAAGCCCCCTCATCCGAACCGGTACTTGACTATCTATTGAACCTTGAAGGTATGCCACCAGAGATAACGGAGGCTATCCGGTCAACTGCTGGAAAGGAAAGCGTCGATCGGGTGGCAATGGGCGTACTGTTCTCAGCCCTGGGCTTTGCGGGGATGATTGGCGGGCCCACCTCCGTAGTTTCAAGGGCGCAGTCCTATGAAGCTGACAAGCGGTTCCGTTCAGCCCGCCCGGCACCAGAGTACCTATGGGCAATGATACGACGGTTGCCTGAGAAGTGGGAGACTTTCCAGACATACCTGGAGGAGACTGGTTGGTCTGATGATCTAATCACAGCCTGGCAGGAAATCACAAGGCCATTGTTGGATAACAGGGACCTGGCTACTGCATATTTGAGGGGGCATATGACCCCCGACGAATTCAACCAGGCTATCAGCAAGAAAGGCTACTCCGACCGGGATAGAGACATAATAGACAAGCTGACCCAGGTCATTCCGCCAGTTCAGGACCTTATCAGGATGTCCGTTCGTGAAGCATTTTGACGAACAGGCGGTCAGACAATTCGGTTACGACGACAACTTCCCCGCAGAGTTTGGTGCGTGGGCAGAGAAGCAAGGGCTTAGCAGAGACTGGGCAGGAAAGTATTGGCGGGCACATTGGCAATTACCATCTGTTCAGCTTGGAATGGAAATGCTCCATAGGAGAGAGATCGACCCCGCGACGTTCAAGCTACTGTTGCGGGTCAGCGATTATCCAACCTACTGGCAGGACAAAATTGAGGCCGTCTCTTACAGTCCCTACACCAGGGTCGATGTGCGGCGGATGTTTGAAATGGGGGTGCTCGGTGAGACTGAACTCTTGGAAGCTTACCTTGACGCTGGGTACAATGAGGAAAGAGCGGCAAAGCTGACCGAATGGACTATCAAGGAATATGGGCACGGTCAAGAGAGCAAGATGATAAACGCGGTACTGGCGGCTCTCCAATATGGCACAATTACCGAGAGCGAAGCGCGCACACAGCTAGAGATGTTGGACGTACCCGCTTTTCAGATTGATAGTGACCTGGCTCTGGCTCAGTTCAAGAAAGAGGACCGCTACGAACGTGAAGTCCACAAGAATATCAAGGTAGACTTCGTGGGCGGAATGATTGACGAAAGCCAGGCAATTTCCCGTCTTGCCGCAACCAATCCGCCAGCAGGTTTTATCAAGGATCAAGTCGAATTGTGGAAAGTGCTCCGGGCAAGGAAAGTAAAGAAGCTGACATTCGCCCAGGTTAAGAAGTTCTGGCAGAATGGTATCATTGACGAGGGCGACGTAGACCGGGAGATGTCCAAGATTGGGTACGGCAAGGAATACGCAGAGTGGTTCAAACTTCTGTGGTTGCTTGATATGATGGAAGAGGAGGAATAAATCAAAATGGCAAAGGCAAAGAAAACACTGTCTGAGGCAATCGCGGCAGCAAAGAAGAATAGAGAGGCTCTTAAGAAACTAGCGTTGGAGCTAAAGAAGGAAACTGAGAAGGAAGCGAAATAGCTTTCAATCCCTCCCACTCATAAACTGGCTATTTGACAATATCCTTGGCTTATGGTATAATTTACCTGTACCTCGATTAACCCACTAGACGCTGAAAGGAGTTTCACTATGGAATGGCTCTATCTGACGCTTTACGAAGGTCGATTGTACGATGATCTGGGGAATGACGCAAACCCCCATTGGCCATCTTTCCGTAACCGTAAAGAGGCCGACGACTGGCTAGTAGCCAATGACGTCCGCGCAACACTCCGCTAATCTTTCCATATTCAGAAAGGAGATTGACAATGACCAGACAAGATGTACTTATGTTGAAGGTAGCTGTGTCTGTACTTGTAGACGCTATAGGGGAGGCTGTTGTACACTGCGAACAATGCAGGGGGAAGGTTATTACTAGCACATTCCGCTGTGCTCGGTGCCGATACTTCATAGAACTACAAATCAAATATGGGGAGATAAACTGATGGCAAAGCGACAACTGTACTACCGGGTAGACATCCGAAATGTGGAACGGTTGCTTGGAGAATTGCGGGCAAGAGGTGCTATGGAGCAATACGGGCTAATTTGCAAAACGCTAGAATGGCTCGGTGTGACGCCCGACGCCGACAAGATATTAGCATATGCGGAGGAAAGTTGTCTTCCAGCGTGGGTTACCATCGACACAGCATTTGCGGCTGCTGATTTGTTGGGCAATCTCAAAAGAGAGGAGCTATAAGCTATGGGTGAGAAGGTACAACGCAGTTACAAGCGGACATTGGCTCAGGCTCGATTTCAGGCACAAACGGGTTTCTCTAGAATGGCTGATATGCAGACACTCTTTGAGGCGAACCATCCAGAGCTCTCAGCCGGCTGTGAGATCGTTATGGAGCATCTCGGACAGGCAGTCTTGCTCATCGAGGCTATTGGCGAAATTGCCTGGGCTATGACCCCCGCCAAATTCGATAGTTATCGAGGAGTTGTAGCCGACCACGGCGACGATAATGTTTAGCTTCGGCCTACTCAAATCCATTGCCAGTAGGATTACGGGTTGGATAAGGAGCGGGGTCAGACGGGGCTTGACGGTCGATGAAATAGGGGACGCAGTAGTACCGATAGTCGGCAAACTGCCAGCCTCCGACCTTGCTGTGTTTGTTCAGCACGAAGCGGATAGCCAAGATACTTGGACATTGACGGCTACTGTGCCAATGGACCACGTAATCTCAAAAGAGTTTGCATCAGTTAACACTGAATTTCAGCGCGCCCCGTATCGCTACAATGCTCACGTTATGGTCGAGAATAAGCAAACAGGTGAGGCTTATAAGACCTGGTACACTGTTGAAAGCAACACCTTACTAACCCGCCAGCAAATCCACGACGACCTAGCCGACATCGAAGGACTTCCAACCGGTAGCGGTGAGGAACGGTTAATCGAAGTCTTGGACTACGAATTCCTCTTAAGAAGGGAAGACGAATGACAGACAAAAAGGATTACAACCCGCTTCACAGGAACGGGCGGACTAGAACTCCAGAACGGTTTATGTTTGTCGATACTGAGACTTATCAAACTCCACTCACTAGCGGGGACACACGTCACGACCTGAGACTTGGTGTAGCACGCTATGTGGAGTTTGACAACCAAGCGGCAATCGAGTTTAGTGAAACCGTCCCGTTCATATCAGTACCAGTTTTCTGGGACTTGGTAGAGGATTTTGTACACGAGTCCCTTCCGCTCCATATCATAGCGCATAACATCTCTTATGATATGGTCGTGCTCAAATACTCCACAGAGCTATCCAAACGAGTATGGGAGTGCACATCGTTCTACTCACAGCATCTAGTGTTTAATCAGACCTGGGTGATGGGAGAAAAGAAGATCTACTTGATGGACAACTCGAATTGGTTCACCGGCGCATTGGCTAATTGGGGGGAAGAGATCGGAATGGCAAAGCTCCCAATGCCTGATCCCGGCGCGTCCCACAGCGACTGGGTCACCTATTGTGAACGGGATGTTGATATACTGGTAGAACTAACCCAGCGGTTCTTGTCTACAATCATCAAAGAGGACCTGGGGCACTGGGGACGCACAAAGGCTAGCTGCGCGATGAGGGCGTTCAGACATCGGTTTATGGGAAAACCGCTGAACCTGCCACAAGATGATAAGGAGAACGACTTTGCACGGACTGCGTTTTTCGGTGGTAGGACCGAGTGTTTTTGGAATGGCAAGGGCACGAAGGGACCATACTACAAGCTGGATGTCAATAGTATGTATCCTTACGTGATGGCAAAAGAGGTTTACCCTCGCCAGTTCCTGGGGCACAAAGACGGGTGCAGTGTCGATGTGCTCCGACGAATGACCGAACGGTACTGTGTCATTGCCTGCGTGAGCGTGAACACCGCACAACCCGCCTTCGTCTACCCCCTTGAGAAGAACAGATTGTACCCAGTCGGGCAGTTCACTACAATGATGTCTTCACCTGAGCTAGTGCTCGGGTTAGCCAATGGCTGGATAACGGAATGCCACGAACTCTCCTGGTATCAGCCTTGGGATGTTTTCAGCAAGTACGTGAAATACTTCTACCGGAAACGACTTGAAGCAAAGAGATCGGGGAGGACGCTGGAAAGTGCTTTCTACAAGGGGTTTCTTAATCAGCTGTTCGGCAAGTTTGCACAACGCGGTTACACATCCAATCCCATCGGCAAGGCGTCACTACGTTCGGCCCCCTGGCGGCACTGTTACGATCACGACACTGGCAAGCGGTGGTCCGAAGTTCAGATAGGTGAGAATATCCTGGAGCTGGAGCAAACAGGGCACGCCGATACTGCGTTCCCGGCGATCGCCGCACACGTCACAGCCTGGGGTAGGATATACTTGTATCGTCTCATCATTACGGCCTTCCCTTGCAATGTGTTCTACTGTGACACAGATAGCCTAATCGTCAATCAACAGGGGTTCGATTACCTAAAACCTTGGCTGCACCCTGACAACCTGGGCGCGCTGAAGGTGGAAGGGGTAGCAGATGAAATCGAGATTGTCGCACCCAAGGAATACCGTTTTGGTGAGACCTGGAAGCGCAAAGGTATCCGGGCTAGCGCAAGACAGGTAGGTGACCGCACCTTTGACCAGGAAATGTGGCCCGGACTGTCTACTCTGGCTCGGTTGCCTGATGAGGAATATCACACCTACGAATATTCACGTACCAACACGGCCGGTGTAACAACGGGGATAACGCAACCAGATAAGAGTGTTCGGCCGTTCAGGTTCTGGCAAGACCCGACTGAAGACGCCAGAGAATGGGAAGACGCCGAAATCATCTGGGGTAAGAATGCGAGAACCGGCGCAGGCTTAAAACTGGAAATGGAATTCTACCCGATAAACCTCGGGTAGACTAATCAAATGGAGGTACCAAAAATGTGCGTACTACCAGAAGAGATTGAAGATAGAGAGAGGCGACAGCTAGTAACCGCCCTTAGCATCTTGGCAGACGATTGTCACGACTCAGGCAGAGCGGGACAGGAGACGGCCGGTCTGTGGGAGCCATACGTGAGAATGGTCAGAGTGAACGTGATGGAAGGCACTTTCTTTATACCTCTTGCCCGGCTTACGATGCGAGATCAGGCACAAAACAAAGACAGCTTCCATCGACAGAGACAGCTTTCCCAAGTTCTCTCGTTTGGTAGGGACTTCTATAAAGCTCAACCCTGGTACTTTCGACAACGACGGGAGCTTGTGGAGATGGTCATACAACGAGTGAATGACCGGATTTCCTGATTTCGGCAAACGCCACCAGAGACGTTCTAACGGAAATGCGCCCCAGTTCAGCGGTGCGCGTTTCCCTTTTGGATACATATCACATCAGCTCCAGATAGTCACTAGTGATTATTCACCCTCACACTCTACCCCCTTTGCACACCTTTGCTCACATTACACCACTTTTACTTAGCAATGAACGCTTCGCTCACATTTGCATACGTTCCCTCCTCTTTCCTTACGTTTGAGTAGATACACTCAACTTACCCACACTATCAGCTTGTCATAACC
>Ga0114923_10003239_pt1 | contig 10999 bp, 12 predicted proteins | sample SumtaG_FD_89578 | JGI IMG/M metagenome (GOLD analysis project Ga0114923, IMG submission 89578) | Deep subsurface microbial communities from Indian Ocean to uncover new lineages of life (NeLLi) - Sumatra_00157 metaG | ecosystem: Environmental > Aquatic > Marine > Oceanic > Sediment | place: near...
ATACAGCACTGGAAAACGCATTCATTATTTCAGTGCTATTGAGGATATTCGGGAATTCTGTGATAGCATCCCATAGCTTCCGAAGATAGTACCCATTTGTCACAACTTCAATTAGAAAAGGAAGATTGTCAACAAACCGCTCAATCGGAACCTTAAGACTTTCATCTCGGCCAAATTCGGGAACAATTTGAATGACATTAATCAACTCAAGTTTCTCAATTACACGACCTACTATTTTTCCAATGAAATAGTCAATATCACTATCCTCTGAACTATCAATCATTGATGCAATTTTCTCCCTAATTTCAGGTCCTCCTTCTTTGCTTAGCACAATCTCGAGGTGTCGAACTGGGTTTTCAAACGTTTCAACTAGACCTGAGATCATGTATTCATTACAAAGAAACGGTGTAGTATACCAAACCGGCACTATCTTTTTCATGATAGCACTAGGATTGTAGCACTTGCTGATTCCTATCCCAATCGCTTTCTGGATCTGCTCTGAATGAGACAAATCACCTGTAATCAAAACTAGCTGAATTGACTTAAAATGCCCTTTCATTAATTCCACTGCAATACTTGATTCACGCTCATGTATAGCTTCAAGTATCAATCGATGTGTAAAAAGTTCTTCAAATGATAAATACAGTTCCATGTCAGATAGAATGCTATCTGAATGGCGCAGCGCTTCTGCCGCCTCCAATACCCATTTTTCGTCATCCAATTTGCATTCCTCATATGATGTAGATATTCGATGAAGGATACTTGTCAAATTCCTATCTCATTCTTTTCAATACTATCATTATTCAGGGGTAATCATGAGAGATAGGAGTGGAGAACTGCTTTCACATAGACACGAATGAATTCATTTTCCAAATTCAACCGATATTGATCTTTAGCATCTGGACAATTGGGCGGTTGTCGTCTTATAACAAAACCAAGACTTTCCAATCGACTAATTGGCCCCTTATTACCATAGATAACTTTCTTCAAAATGGTGCTCCTCACAGCAATCTAAATTTTTTTTAACCATCCTACTTCAGGGTCAATAAACTTAAGTTTCTCAGGTGTGGCTGGAGTACTATGAACGAATGCCTTCGCCATTGTATGCATTACTTGAACTTCCTCCTCAAGGAGAAAGTTGGTGAAGAATTTATGAAGACGGTCAAAATCCCACGTTTCTAGTAAACCAAGAAGTTCGTCCATTACTATTTTCCCCTAGTACAATTACTGTTTGAGTGCAATGCTCTGAAAAGAATAAACATATTCGTTCATTTACAGTTTCAAAAATAACCTCTAATTAATCTCTAAATCTTTCTTTGGTTGTGGAATAGACTTGACAGTTAACGATATTTTCCTCCCGCTCTGTCAAGTTTATATGTCGGAATATTTGTGTCGAAGCTACATTTACGATGATTGAATGATAAGGCAACAATACATGTCGAGTCAATTAATTAGTGTAGAACTAACAATTGGTTTTATTTCATATGATTTTCTAATAATGAAGTGATCATTTGATTCTGCCCATGATTGAAATAGACTGTCATAGGATTTTTTTATATCCTTAAGTACAAAGTAAATTTCTATATATATTGGGTATTTTCTCTCCCCAGACCGTTCACTGCATTGGTACAATATTTTCCCATATTCTAGCCACCAAGGTGGATCATATCCACTAAACTCTAACTCAAGGGGTCCACGATTGTAAAACTTGAGATACAAAAAATAAGCAATATTATCGCTTTCTATAGGAAACATCCTTGCAGAGAAACATTTGCCGTCAGGAACGAAAATGACGAGAAACTTCTCGGATTGCAACCAGTCGCAGATTACCTTAGGCCATATCGATGTTTCTTCAAACCATTGTGGTACTAAGTGTTGGACTGGTTCTCTGTAATCGATTAGTACGCCCGTCGTAAGATTAGGGATGCGATAGGAGGTCAATCCATATTCCTCTTGAATTATTGATACTACACTATTAGAGAAAAAGATAAAACTTTCGACTGCAGGTTCCCCTTAAGGGTTTTCCTTCTTTTCATAGCGGAATATCATAAATCCATCGAATAATGCAGGAAGCATCCAATCTTCACTAAATATGTGATGATGCGCAATAATGTAAATAAATTGAAAAATATTACTCGTTTTTCATAGGTTTACCAGCTATAATATATTCTCAAAATCATACACGATTGGATCTGGATGTTTCTTCTTCGGCCGCGAAAAACTAGAAGCCGCAGTCTGGAATAGATAGACCTTATATTTTGAAAGATACTACTGGTGATTCTGGAGGATATGGGTTGAAACTGATTCTATTACATGACCATGATGTCTGTCCAGTAGTCAATACGAACTCCCAATCTCACAAGAGATGCTGGAAACTGAGAGAAAAGGATGAATTCGACCTTCCAGATGGTCTTTCAAATCTCATGACAGGGGAAGAAATTTACAAGCTTTTGTCCTCTGGTACCTACGAAAATAAAGACCATACCCTTTCTGTTGAGGTTTGGATTGATGATAGTCTTGAACGACCTGATATCTATGTATATCATGAGGATAGTTGGATTCGTAGCCTTCTACGGAAACACAATATCTTTCTCAACACTTTGGAATCAGGTAGTTTTCTGAGAACTGATGAACGTTGGGAGTTATTCTTTTCACCTCAGAAGAAAATCGTTTTCTGGAATGCTCTCTCAACTGTCACCGGAAAGAAATGGAGCAAATTCGACAAGACCTATACCCTCAATCCTACTCTAGACTTGGAAAAGGCGACTGAAGAGTTCCTTGAGGTGATTACAGATATTATCCCATCTCATCAAATCAAGGAATTCAATAGCCTTCAGAATATGATTGACAATCTTCTTGCATCTCATGGTTTTGGTGGCAGTAGTCCTTTGTGCAGGTTATTAGTTTCACATGAAGATCGTAAATTCACAGTGAAACTAATACAGATAGGAGGAAAAGAAGAGGTACATCTCCTGACAAATGAGTTTTCAGTAAGCCCAGAAGAACCAAACGAAGCAGTGTTGAATGGTTTAATTTCAGAGATAGAGAGTGGCGGACTATCACAATATAATATCGAAAACACAACTGAATTTCTTGAGAGGGTTAGTTATTTGCTGGATCAACTAGAGGATGAGAATATAACGCAGGAACATCAAAATGAAGAAACAGTATCTTTTGATTCAGAGGACGATTTTGAAACTGAACTTCTTGGTGTGATTGAGGAGTATAGAGGGGAACAAAAACAGGGGAAGGATGTAGCAATCTATCTTGCACAGTCACTCAAGCAACTAGCAACACTACGATTGGAACAGGAACAGTTCGATACCGCATTGGAAACGACAGATGAATGTTTAGAACTATTAGACCCAATAGCAGCCAACTCACTAAAGGCCCAACAGTTGCTCCTAGAGATTCAAGATCTAAAAGCACAGATTAAATCCAGTAGCAATTGAAATGCTGAAAGGGGTTAAATTAACAACAATTTTCCTTTCCCCTGTCAAGTTTATATGTTGGAACTTTTGTATCGCTTCTGCATTTACATTAATAATAGTGTTGAGACAATATGACCGAATACAATTCTGTTACTGACGAAGTGGTAAAGAAACTCGTCGCTATATGTGGTGATGAGTTCGTCACTACTAGCCTACCACTGCGTCACAGCTATATGGCTAAAGGCATCATGGGTCTCGAAGCCGAGCTACCTGAGGTGATTGTCAGACCTGCTAGTGCTGAGGAGGTTTCCAAGATCCTTATTGTAGCCAACGAGAACCTTAGTCCTGTTACACCTGCTGCTGGTGGATTATCCGGAGGCTTCGCGCTTCCAGCTATCCAACCCGGTGGTATCTACTTAGATCTGACGCGGATGGACAAAATGGACGTCGATGTTGAAAACCGCGTGATGGTTGTGGAACCTGGTGTAAGGTCAGGCGATGCATGGAGAATTTTCAAAACAAAGTATCCAGACTGGGCACCTCCGATTCCGGACGGTGCACCTCCAGCTGCTACTGTTTTAGGTGATGCTATAGAGAGAGGGTTCTCACTCGTTACTGGAGTCTACGGTCCACAAGCAGATATGATTATGGGCTTAGAAGTAGTGCTTCCAACAGGTGAGATTTTCCACACTGGTTCTTGGGCATTACCCGGCGCTAAACCCTTCTACAGGTGGGGCGTTGGTCCGAACCCTGATGGTCTATTCCTCGGTTCACAGGGCTCCATGGGTATTATCACAAAATGCGCTATCAAGATGGTTCCACATCCACATTTCAAAACTGTAGTTGCGTACGGAGGTGATACCTGGGATGACATCGTCAAACCAGCTTGGGAGGTTTCCAAATACGAGATGGGCATCTCCGAAAGGACTGTGATGGTCCAGGGTGGAAATTACGAGTTAGTAATGACCCGCTGGCCAAAGGAAAACGTTCCTGTTGATTACGAATTTTACAAGAAGATAGGTATCGATAGGAAATGGATGAACTACGAAGTTTGGGCCTGGTCTCAGGAAGAGCTTGACCAAACCCTCAATGGTATCGACAAGGTCTACAAGGACTTCGAGGTCCGAGAGAAGAAGGTCTTTCCAAAGCAGGATTTGCATCCAAAGCAAGTCGCTTCAAGACTTAAGAAGCCCAACAAGATTGCGGTTCCTTATTCATTATGGGAAGCAGGTTTCTTGTTCATCACTTGGTACTGTCCATGGCTTGAGTCTGCGGCAATGATGGAAGAATACTGCGCAGCAATGGTGAATCATGGCTTTCCACCAACAATGTGGGTTGCTTCAATCGACCATGCTAGGCAGGCAATCGTCATGCCAATCCTATGCTTCGACAGCACAGAACCTGGTATCGAGGACAGAATCCGCGAATTCAATCTTGAAACCACAAGGAGTTTCTTGAAGAAGGGCTGGATCAACTACAGACCAGACCCATTCGTGCATGCTCCAGAAACCTTCAGTCAAGCGAAGGAGTACTACAAGATGCTTGTGAAGTTCCGAAAGGTGCTTGATCCGAATCTGATAATGCATCCAGGTAGACTCGCAATCCCGTGGGAGAGCGTAACGAACCTACCGAACCCGTTGGAGGAGTGATTGACATGAACTTAGAAGAACTTCGTAAGATTAATGCACGATGCATTCATTGTCGAGCTTGTCAATACGCCTATTCTGGTGAACCTGACAGAGAGGGTACGGATGAAGAATACACTGGCATGCTTCAGGGTTGCCCTGCAGGTCTTTTTTACGGTTGGGAAGGATATTTCAACTCTGGCAAACAATGGATGGCCCGAGCTTTCCTGAACGGTGAACTCGAAGCCAGTACGGAATTGCTAGAGGTCACTGAAGCCTGTACAACATGCGGAATGTGTGAAACTCAATGCCCCAACTACATTGACACTGTTGCAGTTACAGAGGCTCTCCGTGCTGCAATTATCGAGGCTGGCGTTGAACCCCTTGCCAAGCACAAGGGTATGGGTGACCGTGTCGAGAAAGAAGACATGCGGAATCCATATGGCGAACCACGAACCGACCGTACAAAATGGTACAAGGGAGAAGTCGACAAACCTGGCACCAAAATCGCATACTACGTCGGTTGTACAGCTGCTTATCGACAGCCACATATTGCGGATCACACAACTAGCATCCTCGACAAACTCGGCATAGAATACACCGTTGTTAGTAAGGAAGTTTGTTGTGGGTCTCCAATCCTACGGTCCGGTATCAGGGCAACCGCAAAGAAGGTTATGAAAGAAAACCTAGAAATCTTCAAGGATTTTGACCTGCTAATCTTCAGTTGCGCTGGGTGTTACAAGACATTCAGAAACGACTATCCTGAACACACTGGTGAACCACTTCCATTCAAGGTAATTCATACTGTCGATTTCATCAACGACTTGATGAAGGAAGGCAAGGTGAAGATTGACAAGGAATACACTGAGAAAGTAACTTGGCACGATCCCTGTCATCTTATCCGTCACTGCGGTCTCGCAATGGAAAAGAAGATTCTTGAGAAATCTGATAACTGGTTGCTTGACAGTCGAAAGGCTGAGAAAGTCAAACTGGCTTACTATGAGGTTCCTCGTGAAGTACTTGCAAACATTCCTGGACTCGAACACACAGAGATGTACAGGAACCGCGGTGATAGCTTCTGCTGTGGAGCTGGTGGTGGTGTGAAGGCACAGTTCCCAGACCTAGCACTATTCGCTTCAAAGGAGCGTTTGAAGGAGGCTAACGCAACTGGTTCCGATGTCCTAATGACTTCTTGTCCCTTCTGCGTCACGAATTTCGAAGACGGAATCAAGGCGTTGAAGAAGGAAGAGGAAGAAACCGGAAAGGACCTCTCAGGTGTTGGTTCAAAGCTTAAGGTTGTTGAACTGCTAGAGCTCTTGGATGAACTAATCGAATAGAATAAGAGAGAGCCCATTTTGGGGGGCTCTCTTCTCATTTTTTTTAATAATCAGTAATCTAATTCTAGAGAAAGTATATGAGTTTTCAATTCAAAGTAATATTAGGTTAAGGGAGGACCGAATAAAAATGAGTCATATGCTCACCTATAATTTTCGTACTAGGAATCCGTTGATTAAAAGATTCTTAGAACTTGGAGCTGTTAGTAGTGATTCCTCGACATCCCTTGAATCAGTGCTTGAAGCAGAGCAGGTGACTGAAACTGTGGTCAACCGATTCAAAACGAATGGACATGTTTTGATATCTGATGCTGAAAAGGTGTATCTCAATGTTCCAAAGGTCCGGCAACAAGCACTTCGACTTGGACTGCTCTATTTCTTTATGCTAGATTCCATTGTGGTCGTGATTGTTGCTCTGCTTCTGTTTGCACCCACGGTAGTTCCCGTTCCGGGATTATTTCCTTCAGCACTTCTCTTCTTTGGAACGATGGTAGCAAGTTTTTTTTCTTATATAGAAGCTTGGCCCTTTTTCTATCTTAGACATTCAATTAGATAAACAGAAAGGCCCAGTGTTACGCTGGGTCGATGTTTTATTTTTCAAAATATCACGGATGGCTTATCACTATTAGAAAATCACTCGTCTAATTTCTCTGAAGATCTTAAGGGTAGCGTTATCCTAAACGCTGCGCCTGTGTTGACCGAAGATGAATCTAGAAGGTCAATTCTCCCACCATAACTTTCGAGTATGCGTCTACAGATATAAAGTCCCATTCCACTTCCAGTTGTCGTTACACTTCTCTGAAAAAGTGTAGTCCTAACATCTTCAGAAATACCTGGACCATCATCGACTATCTCCACCAGAAGCACTTCATCATACTGCTCAACGTTGATAACTATCGTAGAGTCCGCCCCTGCATATTTTACAGAATTTCGAAACAGATTATCAAAAATAAATGCTAGTAGCCTTCTATCCCTTATCATTAATGGGTCTATTAAATCAGGTTTCTTTAGGATGACTCTGAGATTGAGATGCATGTCAGTTGCATGTTTTATTCTCTGATTGATAAGGTCGTATAAACATTCGACCTCTTCAGTATCATCTGGAATCATCAACATTAGTAAACTTTTCATCCTGTGTAATCCAGATTTCGCCATTGAAAGGAAATCTGTGGATCTTGTGTTTTCCTCCATTAACATGAGTGCAGCATCAAGTGCATTCTCTACAACATGGAGATCGTTTCTAAAATCATGTTGGAATAAACCATTCAGGATTTCAATTTCTGATAGAGATGTTCTTAGCTTGTATTCAGGAGACTCTATTTCTGAAATATCTCGGCTATGTGATTGGATTCCTTTGAGCTCGCCTTCTATAATAATCGGTGTTGTTCGAACATGAGCTGAAAAGGAAGTTCCATCTTTTCGAAACGCAGTAAAAGTTGCATCTCGAATTAGGGTGTCCTCACATCGCTTGAGTTCTTGGAATTTGCACACTTCTTCCATTCTATAATCTGGATGAATGTACTCACTATAGTTTGTCCCTATGACCTCTTCTTGATTCGAATAACCAAAGTTATTCAATGCTGCTTTGTTACACCAGAGAACATTTCCATTCATATCAAAAATCATGATTCCATCTGGAACGTTCTCATAGATTGCCTGATAGTCTATCAGAAAATCATCTATGCAATTATCTGCACTGTTTTCATATCGTGTGTTCATAGGGTGGTCCTCCTTGATACTTGAATGGGTTATATCCTACAATCGCCCTGCAGAATTAGTCTTAATATAATTTATGATATAATATATTATATGGTATTATCTTCCTTTTGAATAATCTTCTGTTGCATATTGGACTCTCCTTCTATTATTCAACACATCTCCAGGCCTATCATTGCATAGCAGATAACTGATTGTCCTGCATCAAGCATGGTCCTTTGACTTCTTTTCTGAATGTAACGGTGCAAATGACTTAGGAAACTGAATTGTACAGGTCAAAGAAACTGTCTGGTCCTTGTCTAACCGTTTCTCTGAGCGCCTCTCTGCCAAGCTTTTCATCAATAATCTTGGCCATGTACGCACCTGTCACATACCAAAGGCGTGTTCCCGGTTCACTCATGGGTTCAAATATTCCGAAATCATCATCTGTTATTTTCCTGTCCGCTGTTTTTTCCAACTCTTTCACCAAATCAAAGTACTGCACCTTTCTCTGCTCTGCAATTTCTTCATCCATCAGTGCTGAATAGTCCTCATGAGCAACACATCCTGTTTCTAATCTTCTTCTTAGTGGTGCATAAACTGCAAGACCCTCTAGATGAGTTGAAAATCGGACTGCTTTTTTCAAATCTGACAGCCTCTTAAGCTCTGAAAAGGAGAAAGTTGGGTTATAATGAATATATCCAACATGGTGTGCCTCATGCATTGGTATGAAAATCAATTCATACGGATTCTTCTTGAAAAATCGGTGAGCGATATTCACGAAAGCTGAACCCTCAGATACGATTCCGATATCGTATCCTACCATAGTGTACAGTTTACACTTCAGCTGAAGATCCTTTGGAAGGTATTCAGCAACTTCGTCCATAGATGATGCAAATAGATCTTTATTTTCTTCTAAGAATTCAATTGCAGAATTAATGTGGTTCTCCATCTCCTGATTGAACTGATTCTCAGTTATGTTTCTCCAGAAAGCGTCTATTGGCTCATTTGTGTTATCATAACGGACTGCGTGCGAATGGACTTTTATTCCAGCAGGATGGGCAATTAAATCATCAAAGATATCTTTCGTCCTATTATCGATGAACTTCAGACAAATATCTATGAAAGAATTGTCGAGTTCAATTTGAAATTGTCCAGACATATTCACACATCATCTCACTAAGGTATTTCATTATGGGTATCGTTCACTCAAAAAGACTATCATTTATTATAATGCACCAATAACTACCTTCTGTGAAACCGATCACTGCTCCAAAGGAGAAGAAAATACCACTTGCTATTCCAATATACAATCCGTTCTCACTCTTTGTATTCACACACTAGGCTCTTCTTGCGTAATCAGCTCCATCTTTCGGTGGTTCTTGATCGATTCTCTCATAGCTAAACCGTTTCTTATCCTCTCGAGCAACACAGAGCCCTGAAAGAATGAAGAAGAAAGAACTGACACTGAGGAAAAATGTATACGATTCCCAAGCTAATACCTCGTTGAAGAAACCGGATGCAAGTCGTTGTGAGATTGTAAGAGTTTTCCAAGTAACGGTTCGGACTGCGTTAATCCGCACTTGATACAATCCTGGTTCTAGTTGTATAATAAACTCACCTGAAGCATGGTTACTCAGAGGTGTACCATTGATGACCATAGAAACAGATGTTACCAATGTATCATTCTGATAGAACTCAACTTCTATTATATCCGCCTCGTCAGATTCGAGATATTCTGAAACATATATGAGAATTCTATTTTGGTAAGCAATTCCATCATGTACTCTGAAATTAGCATCAGCGCTTTCATTGAAATGACGCTGAACTTCATTCGGACCAAGATATTGTGCCATCGGGTGTGGAGCTAATCCTATGACGAGTACTAAGGTGATTACAAAGGCAAAAGATGGCACTAACAATGGTTTACGCCTTAGGAAACCATGCTATGGAGCATCATCATTTGTTCCTAAGACGAATACGGCAACTAATACCATGAGTGTGACTATACCTGTGATTGTTAGGACCATGAACAGGCTTTCTGAGGCCGCACCGCTTATGATATAGCCTATGTTTGATACAAGATCATTTCCGACCATAAATAATATCTCCGACCCTTTTACGCTCTTTGATAAATCTCTTTTGAAAGAAGATAAACCTTCACAGGTTCTTATTCATTCCAAAATACCTAAACATTTTCAGGCCAACAAAACAATTCATCAGCGGGAGATGTTGCTGCCTTTATTCCTAGTTCCGCATCGAACAATCCTCGATCAATTATCTCTCCCCAAAGGGAGGAACCTCCGTCAGCTTCTGTTGGGATCAGATAACTCTCAGGTCGTGATTTGATGAAGATATAGATTTCATCCGGGCTCATGAAATCACCTGTTTTGAAGCAGACACGAATTATCTCAGACCAGTGGAAGGATTCCCGAATCTCATCTCGTTCAGGAATATCAATATGGATGTGAATTGAATCAACATCGAATGTTACATGAAACCATTCTTTAATTGGGCCCGCCATTGATTATCATTTTCCCCTACTTTTTCAACTAGGTGAATAGGTGCACAATGTAGTATCAGTTTTTCGGATATATCATCCTCTGCTAATTCAATGGACAATTGATGAAGAGAGAGCTTTGGCTTTCTGAGTTGCTTGAAATAACCCCGAGCTAATGTATTTCTCTCCAGAGTCTGGTAGAATGACTACCACAACTGAATCATGTTGACCATTTCTATGGAGCTCACCAATTAGCTGTATTGCTCCCTGAATAGCCGCACCCGAGCTTTGACCTATGAATAGTCCTTCTTCACGACCCATATCTCTGGCAATTCGCGTAGAATCCGAATCGGTAACCTGTATTCTTTGATCAATTAGCAATTCATCAAATATCTCGGGCACATATGACCTTTC
>Ga0114923_10003240_pt1 | contig 10996 bp, 8 predicted proteins | sample SumtaG_FD_89578 | JGI IMG/M metagenome (GOLD analysis project Ga0114923, IMG submission 89578) | Deep subsurface microbial communities from Indian Ocean to uncover new lineages of life (NeLLi) - Sumatra_00157 metaG | ecosystem: Environmental > Aquatic > Marine > Oceanic > Sediment | place: near...
CGAGGCGATTGCCCATCTGAAGAGCGAATTGAAAGATATAGAAGCTAGCGCCAGGGATTCGGGTATCTGGTTTGAATATACATTTGGGCCGTTTTTATCAGACAAGAAATCGGATTACCCGGTATCGGGAGATTGGGATAAAAACGGAGAACTAAAGTGCAAGCTTCCGTGGAAGAAACTTTATATCGATGCTGCCGGGAAAGGTAATGTCCGGCCGGATTGTTTATGCAGGCGCAGCATAGGTAATATAATAGAAAGCAGCATAGATTCTATCTGGAACGGCAGTATTATGCAGTCATATCGCCAGAGGCTTGCAAAGGAAGACATAGGGGGCTGGTGTTCGCAGTCCTGCCTTAGTAATGCTGTAGACCAGTATCATATGGAAGGGCGATGCTGAAAAAAAGCGCTGATAATACAGGTTTAAAGAAAGATAAATCTAATAAGGGAAAAATCATTTTTAGCTGGAACCTTATTCTCGAGTGCAATTATAGGTGTCCTTATTGCTGGTTCTACAGGCAGTGGCCGGAGATAAAAGTTGAGTATCATCCTTCGATTGAGGAATTAATGAGATACTGGCATAATATTTATAAAAGATACGGAAGCGTGGATATAGATGTCTTGGGAGGAGAGCCTTTTCTTTATCCGAATTTTACGGAACTGGTAATAGGACTCTCCGGTATGCACAGGCTCGGCATTACTACAAATTTATCATGTGATATTAAACCTTTTGTTCAAAAGCTCGATCCTTCAAAGGTAAGGATAAGCCCTTCTTTTCACCCACTTTTTGTTAATATCGAAGATTTTCTTGGGAAGGCGTCACTTCTTAAGGAAAAGGGGTTTAGTGATGAAATAGCATATGTGGCATATCCACCGCAGATAAAACAAATAGAATACTATAAGCCTATATTCGCAAAAAAAGGCCTGTCTCTTGCAATGTTTAGTTTTTGGGGTAAATACAGAGGCTGCGATTACCCTGGTGGCTATACGGATCAAGAAAAGAGATTTCTGGAGCCTCATTTAGGTGAGAGGTGTGGAGAAAGATTTCAGACAACCCCTAAAACCTTTAAGGGCCTCCTATGCAATGCAGGCCATCGGTCTGCAGTTATTTATAAAGATGGCCGCGTGGTTAAATGCGGCGGTTCCGACCCGTATGAAGTAATAGGAAATTTCTATGACAAAGATTTTAAATTATTAGACGAACCTCTGCCATGTACTTGTGAACATTGCCCCTGTAACGAATGGGCGTTTTTGCTGGTAGAAAAGGAGAGCGTAAAATGATCAAAAACAGTGTTCTTCCCCGGGATTCCATACCCCCTTATTGTGTATTTTTTTCGTGGTATATCAATAATGAGTGTGATTATAAATGCACTTATTGTAAGCCCCAGAATATAAAGACCGTATTCGTTGATGTTAAAGAGTGGATGGATGTCTGGGATGGAATTTACCAAAAATACGGAAGCTGCAACCTTCATTTTAGCGGAGGGGAGCCTTTTATGTATCCGAAATTTATGGATTTAATAACAGCCCTGGCAAAGAGACATACGCTGGAGTTTTCAACGAATCTTTCTACAGACATAAGGCCTTTTATGGACGCTATCGGTACTGACAGGGCAAGGGTAGGCGGCAGCTTTCACCCTGAGTTTGCTGATTTTGCTGTTTTCTTCAAAAAGATAATACAATTAAGAAAAAAAGGTTTTGAGGTATGGATAAACTATGTGGCATGGCCACCTGCTCTAAATGGCATGGCGGAGTATAGAAAGATCGTGGAAGAGGCAGGGGTGAGGTTTTCAATCCTGCCGTTTAATGGGGACTACCAGGGCCGAAGCTATCCACAGAATTATACAGAGTATGAAAGAGACATCCTGATGGAAGTAGGCGGATTGGACGTGGTAAACAAAGACACCATAGACTGGAGGACAGATGAAAAAAAGAATTCTGTAAAAGGGAGATTGTGCAGGATGGGCCAGATGTACGCAAGGATTTATCCTGACGCAGAGGTGTATCGCTGTTGCGGAAATGGTTCTTCAAGGTTAGGGAATATACTGGATGGATCTTTCAAACTGCTGGAAGAGCCTTTGCTATGCGAATGCGATAATTGCCCGTGTCACAAATGTATGCTTGTGGATAAGGAAAAGCACTGGCTGACTTTTTGGGGTATACCAGAACGTCGAAACTTAATAGGAAAACTTACATAATATTTTTAGGAAAGGGGGAGGCGTGATGACGGTGCAGGAGTTGGACCTGAAGGTAAAAGAACTTTTAAGCGAAGACGCGGCTAAAAGGTACAAGGTTAAATATAGAAGATTGGGAAGGACGAATGTGATGGTGCCTGAAATAGGCCTGGGCAGCCACGACTGGGGGTTGGACGGCAAAGCAAGCAAAGACTCACCTGAATACAGACAAGAGAGATTAGATGTGTTAAAAAAGGCCTTAGATTTAGGTGTCAACTTTATTGATACTACAAATAATTATGAAGGAGAGATGTTAGGAAATCGGCTCAAGCAGATCAACGCGGTTGGAAAATTTATCATTGCTTATGGCGACAGTGATAACTTTGTGACAAAGGCGGACGAGGCCTATATAAGGGGTCTTGCTGAAAAACAGCTGAAGCTCTTGGGTGTAGAGACGATAGATATCTTTATGGTGTTTGATTTCCCTGTAGGGCTACATGCGGAAAATGAGAAGATAAGCGTTGAGAATGAATGGGAAGGGATAAGCCAGATACTGGAGAAACTCAAAAAAGAGGGCAAGATAAGATTTTCCTGTTACGGGACTCATGAGCCCGATGACTTTAAATGGGCAGGAAAGGCAGAGATAGGAAAGCTTTTTGACATCCTGCAGGTCAACTTTAATTTTTTTGAAAACAGCCCATTGAATAAGATTATTCCTTACGCAAAGGAACACGACATGGGCATCATAGTCATGACCCCTTTTAGAAAAGGGACATTGCTTAATAAGTATTGGGGTGGGGACAAGGATCGGGACAAGGATCTAAAGAAACCCGATGACCCTATATTTGATGACCTCAAGGATAAAGAACTGGGTCTGGACCGGGCGCTTTTGAGCTATGTCCTTTCTATAGAGGATATCTCCATGACAATACCCGGTGTGGCAAACAGGGAACAGCTGGCCAGGAATCTGACGACGTCAATATTCAAGGATTATTAATGGATAAGACAGGGCCCTCGAGGGTTTTCTTTACGTGGGATATCCACTACGCCTGTAACTACAAGTGCACGTACTGCTTTCTTGCTTTTGAGCCCGAGACAGCCAGTATAGAGGCAGCGTATTTAAGGCCTGAGCAGTGGATTGGCATCTGGACAGATATCTATAAAAGGTATGGTCCTTCTCATGTATTGGTAACAGGGGGAGAGCCGTTTACTTATCCGGGCTTTATGGATCTTGTTTCCGCTATTTCAGGTATGCATACCCTCAGCTTCTCGACCAATCTTTCCTGGGATGTAGACGAGTTCATAAAGAAGGTAGACAAGGAGAGGGTAGAAATAGAATCAAGCTTTCATCCTGAATTTGTCAGCATCGAGGAGTTCATGAGAAAGGTCAATCTTTTAAGGGACGCGGATTATTTCGTAGGCGTGACTGTGGTCGCATATCCTCCTTTTCTCGATAAGATAAAAGGGTATAAGGAGATCTTCAAAAAAGAAAAGATAGGGCTAAATATGTATCCCTATCGCGGACCGTATGAGTCACGGACTTATCCAGAAGCGTATTCTGAGTCAGAAAGGGGTGCCCTGAAAGACCTGGGCCTTGAAATAGGGATAAAACCCAATAAGGCCCTTATGGAGGCATATGATACTACGGTCAGGACAGACACCGTCTCGACATCAGGCGCCGCAAAGAAACTGTGCCGTATGGGCCAGAGATACGCGAAGATCACTCCTGACGGCAATGCCTACAGATGCTGCGCAGCGGTCAATAAAGATTGGGGTATGCTGGGAAATCTAGCAACAGGGTCTTTTGAACTCCTAAAAGAGGCAAAGGAGTGCCCTGACTTTAATCACTGCAGGTGCTATAAATCTATGGTCATAGGCGAAGAAAAGAGATGGACGGAATACTGGAAGATCCCTGAGGAATTCAGAAAAGAGAGGGGCAGAGAAAGGGACCTGGGGAAGGCCAAGGCCCTGCGGGATAAAGGCCAGATGCAGGAAGCCATAAACAAGATAAAGGATATCCTGGATGAAAGGCCTGATGATATCAGGGCGCTTACATTGCTCGGGGAGGTCTATCTGGTGCAGAAAGATTTTACAGCATCCGAAAAAGTGCTGCAGGAGGCATTAAAGAAAAATACAAATCCCGATAATGTCTCATGGCTTTTCCGTACATTGGGCAAGCTGTATTGCGAATCTGCCGCATCTTTTGATGACAGGCCGGATGAAAAACAAAAGAGACTCCACCGTTCAGTTGATTATTTAAAAAAGGCCATAGAATCCACGGATGGATCCAATAATCTTGTTGATAAGGTCTGGGCGCACTATGAAATCGCTGTTGCATATAGTAATCAAAAGAAATATCCCGAGGCGAGAGAAGATCTAAAGATCGCCCTTAAATATGAACCCGAGAATCAATATTTTAGAAGGCTTGAGGATTCGTTGCGCTAGCGGAGGATAGGATGTCTGATAAAGTAAGTTGTTTCTGCTGGAATATAAATTATACCTGTAACTACAGGTGTCCCTATTGTTTCTTTTTTGGCAGATGGGAGGATGTGATAAGGGATGATGGGAAGTTTCCTGCCAAGGATTGGATAGAAGGTTGGCGTCGTATTTATGATAGCTATGGGTCTGTAAGGATAGAGACAGCAGGCGGAGAACCGTTTACCTTCCCGTCGTTTACAAAATGTATAAATGAGATATGCAAGATGCATAGCTTTAGGATCACGACGAATCTTTCCTGCTCGATAGAAACCTTAAAGTCGATTATTGATAAGAATTCCCCTGAAAGGTTGAAGTGGAATATAAGTTTTCATCCTAGTTTTACCAAGCTGGACGATTTTTTAAAAAAGGCCGTGCTTTTAAAACATAACAATTTTGATATCCTGACAATGTATGTTGCTTATCCTCCCCAGTTAAGCTTGATGCCTAGTTTTAGAAGGGCGTTTCAGGACAGCGGCATCACATTTTTTACCCAGGCCTATCAGGGAGAGTATAATGGAAAAATTTATCCGCAGGGCTACACAGACAGAGAAGGACAGATGATAGGTAATATTGAAGGAGATTCCTGTAAAGGGGGCCTTAGGAGATTAATAGAAAACCAATTGCTTAAGAAACAGACAAAGGGCAAGTTATGTCTCGCAGGCCATAAGTACGCGTTTGTTGATTCTACGGGTATTGTATATAGATGTACCCGGGAGAGAAAATATCCGATGGGGAATTTTTTGGAAAGCGATTTTAAATTAAACGAAGGGCCTTTGCCGTGCGAATTTGAAGATTGTCCTTGCGAGTTTACATGGTTAGTCGAAGAAGGAGAGCTGTCCCACGATAAAAAAGATACCAAGGGTCAGGGTAAAGTCGAACTGGATTTAGATTTGTCTTCGGTTGAGATATCGGATAAATCGAATATTTGCCAGGTACAAGATAAATATCCTGCCCCTGGTCGAGTCTATTGGTGTTGGGATATACATAATGCCTGTAATTATAAATGTGGCTACTGCTGGCTCAGTAATCCTCATAAAGATACGCCAAAGGATATACACCCTTATCCTGGGACCAAGGAGTTGATAGAGATATGGACTAATATTTACAAAAGGTATGGAAAATGTCATGTGCATATATCTGGCGGTGAACCCGCTGTATATCCGTCTTTTTTTGAATTGCTAGCTGAGCTTTCGTTGATCCATGCTGTAGAATTTGATACAAATCTTTCATTCAACCCGCTTGATTTAATCAGAAGCGCTAAAAGCGACATGGTAAAGATAGATGCGACTATTCATCCTGAATTTGTCGATTCTGACACTTTTTTCAGCAAGGTTATCCAGTTGAGAGATAGCGGCTTTATAATAGGCGTGGCATGCGTTGGATATCCGCCGTACCTGGATAAGATTAATGTATATAGGGATATAAGCGCCAAGAATAAAATTGAATTTAATATCCAGGCCTTCAGGGGGGAATTTAATGGAAAGGAATATCCTTTGTCTTATGAAGATTCAGAGAAGGAGTTTCTTGGCATCTGTCCTGATGTAACCAGAAGAATATTAAAACATCATACCGTTGATGGAAGGGAAAAGATTCAAAGGTTATGCAGGATGGGGCAGATGGGTGCCAAGATTTATCCCAGCGGCGATGTATTCAGGTGCTGCATACCTGAACTGGACGACGATCATAAGATAGGTAATATTTTCAAAGACCGTGATTTTAGATTGTTCGATAAGCCCAGGCATTGCGAGAAAAATCCGTGCCCTTGCTGGCGGGCGATGATTGTCGGGAAGGAAAAGGATTGGGATCATTACTGGTTTCGCATGGAAAAGGCGCAAAGGCCCGTTTAACTATTTAAGGAAGCTTAGAGATGAAAATCGCTTTGGTTTTGATGCCCTGGTATAGGAGAGAAAGCCCCTGCCCCGAACTTGCTTTAACAGTGGCAGTATTAAGGGAAAAAAACCACAAGGTCTATGTCTATGATCTGAACAACGAGACCTTTTGCGCACAATACAGGAACAGGGGGTTTTGGAAATTTTTTCTGCTTGATGCGCCCAGAGAGGTCAGGGATGATTTCTTTGAAAAGACGAGGGATGTATTCGAGGATTTTGCATCGCGGATTTTATCGCAGGGAGTGGATATTATTATCTTTAAGATTGCCGGCAGGACTTATCACTGTTCATCCCAGATGGCAAAGGTTATTAAGAGAATAGACCCCTGCAAGGTCCTTGTAGCCAGCGGTTTTTTGTTTCCTTCCAAAGAGTATGAAGATGAATTTATAAATGGGCCGGAGAGCTCATTTGACTTTGTTATTTTTGGCGAAGACGAAATTGCTTTACCAAAACTCCTGAACGCACTTGAGAACAATACGGCGCATTTATTAGGCACCCGGATTGAAAAAGCAGGCAGGGTTATAAGTTATATTAAAGATAATATCATTGAAGATCTCGACAGGCTGCCTTTTTATGATTTTTCAGATTTTGATTTAACTAGTTATAGATTCCCTGACAGGCTCGAGATGTTTATCAGTAAAGGTTGTGTCTGGAGGTGCTGTTTTTGCGTTGATTGGGTGGTTGAGAAGAGATATCGTTCCATGAGCGGGGAACGGATATACAGGGAGATGTTGTATCAGTCGAAGATGTATAAAAACGGTCATTTCAGATTTTGCGACAAGACAATAAACGGAGACATAAAGGCCCTGAACGTGCTTTGTGATTTGCTGGTAGAGGGTTACAAGAGCGGATTGAAAGAGATGTATTGGTCTGGTGATGCCATGGTTCGACCTGAGATGACAAGGGATTTTCTGGCAAAGATGTATAAGGCAGGGTGTCGAGGTTTGGGTTATGGCATTGAGAGCGGTTCCCAGGATGTTATTGATAAGATGGGGAAGCGTTTTTCTGTTGACCTGGCAGAAGAGGTCCTGCGCAATACCTACAATGCCGGCATCCATACAGATATAAATATCCTGGTGGGATTTCCCACGGAGAACCGGGTAGATTTTGAAAAGACCATGAATTTTGTCAGGAGAAACAAGGAAAACATAGATGAGCTTAGATTGACATATGCGGGTTGTCGTATACATCCGGGGTCTATTTTAGCTACGTCACCAGATAGATATAATCTATTAAATACTGATACAGATTTCTGGTCCACCAAAGACGGGCTGAATACCTATGAAGAGAGGGTCAAGAGGTCAGAGGCGGTCTGTCAACTAGCATTGTCTTTAGGTATTGAGACCAGGGTCAACAGCCGCATTACAAGAAAGGCCAAGATTAACCAGTGAGTTCAGAATTAAAATATACCTTTGGTTGGGATTTGTGTTATACATGCAATTACCGTTGTCCGTATTGCGGGGTCTGGGAGAATAAATCAGATCGCGATCTCTTTTTCTCTGCTGATGAATGGGGCGTGATTTGGGACAGGGTCCATGCCAGATATGGAAGCTGCCACATCTACATGTCAGGAGGCGAACCGTCTTTTTACCCAGGTTTTTATGAGCTAGTATTGAAACTGACCCAGAGGCATTCAGTAGAGATCTGCACTAATTTGTCGTGGGATATAGATAGGCTTGTGCCAGGGATACCGGCCGGTACATTGAAAATAGCCGCGACATTTCATCCGACCTTTGCGAGATTTGAGGATTTTTTTGATAAGGCCGTACGTGTGAAAGGATACCTGCCTAATTCGCAGATATATTACGTTGCGCATCCAGGACAGATAATGGAAATGCCCGAGAGGAGCGAAAGGCTAAAAGAAGAAGGTATAAACTTGATACCATTGCCCTTAAGGGGCGACGGGTACGTGCTTAACTCAGAAGAAGAGAAGAGAATTATTGAGAAAATAAGTCCTTACAAGGGGGACAAGATAGAGTATCAATTGCAGAGGATCTCTCCCAAAGGCAAATTATGCAGGGCAGGCAATCGTTATGCTGTGATCAGGGCTTATGGAGCAGTTGATCGGTGCAGTCAATACAATACAGGAGAAGTAGGCAATATAACCAACGAGAGCTTCGGGTTATTTCCTGGACCTAAAATATGCGATAAAGAATATTGTCCTATTGAGTCACAGTGGATAGTTGGTAATTGAGAGATGGCAAATATAGCTTTGATAAGATGTCCGTATATTGAATCTTTTCCGCCAGATATTGGCTTGGCATATCTGGCAGCAGTTCTTAAAGAGAGGGGGCACAAGGTCTGCGTATTTGATCTCAATATGGATTTATATTCTCAGGTAGAACAGGGATATCGGATAAAATGGAGGACGAGCGACGAAAATGTACTCAGGGCCTTGCAGGAGGATCTTGTATTGCAATCCGACGCATTAATTCAAATGGCTGTAGATATTATTGTAAAGGAGGATTTTGATTTAGTTGGATTTTCTATATGGTCCTCGAATATTACCCTTAGCCTTTTAATGGCCGAGCGGATAAAAGAAAAAAACTCATCTATGTCAATACTTTTTGGCGGCCCAGAATGCTATCCCCTATGGTCCGGGAACCGTCTTATTAAATCATCGTATGTGGACGCAGTTATCTATGGCGAAGGAGAATTGACCCTTGGGGATATGGCCGATAATTTTGATAGATGCGGGAAGTTGAAATGTGAAAATGGAGCCCTGATAAAAGAAGGGAGAAATATCATTGATACAGGCCCAGGTCAGATAATAAATGATTTAAAGGTTTTGCCTTTCCCGGATTTTACTAATTTTAACTTAGACAAATATCCGAAAGAGAAAGGCTTATTTATTTTATTTAGTCGCGGGTGTATCTATAAGTGTTCTTATTGTTCTTTACCCGGGACTATCCCGGTCTATAGGAAGAGGTCAGCAGAATCGCTTTTTCAGGAAATTAAATATCAGATGAAGATGCACCCTGGCGTTACAAGATTTTTTTCTGCAGGCGCGGTGCTCAATGCTGATTTAGATATGCTTTCGGAATTCTGCGATTTAATCATACAGGAAGGGCTTGAGATAGATTGGGGAGGATATGCTGCTATACGCAGGATGGATATAAAGCTACTTAAAAAGATGAAAATCGCCGGCTGTGGATGTCTTAATTTTGGCCTGGAAAGTTCTTCCGATAGAATGTTAAAACAGATGAATAAGCAGTACGATAGCGTGTTGGCAGAGCAGCTTATCAGGGATACACATGAATCCGGGATTCCCAGTATACGTGTGAATTTTATATTTGGCTTCCCGGGGGAGACAGAGGAAGATTTTATAAAAACGCTTGCCTTTGTCGAGCGTAATCGGAAGTATATTCAGTTTGTAGGCAGTAGTGATACGTGTTGGGTGGAGCCCTATTCAAGGATCCATTCATCACCAGATGAATTTGGAATAAAGATCAAAAATCCTTTGGATAGATTGTGCAAGGACTGGGTTTCGGACGGCAATGATAATACACGAGAGCAGAGAGAAGGGCGAAAGAGGCAGTTTTTTCAATTTATACACCATCTCGGATATTAATGAAAGGCAGCCATGAGATCAAATAAGGTTAAAATTCGTTTTCCGCGCAGGGCTGCGCCTAATCGGGTTTTCTTTACATGGGAGATAACCTATAATTGTAATTATCGCTGTACTTATTGCCATGCCCCGAAACCATGGAATCCCGATACGAGGAAGACGACTTCCCTGGACGCAAAGCAATGGATAGAGATATGGGATGAGGTATACAAAAATTATGGTGCCTGTTTTATTCTTATTAGTGGAGGAGAACCCTTTACATATCCTTCTTTCATGGATTTGTTAATAGAGCTTAATAAAAAGCATATAATTGAACTATGTACGAATCTAGAATGGGATGTAGGGACCTTTGTTAAGAATATGGATCCGAAGAGGATAAAGGTGGCAACAAGCCTCCATCCTGAATTTGCTGATGTGAATAAGTTTTTACAGAGACTTAAGATATTGAAGGAAAATGGTTTCAGGACCCATGTGAATTTTGTCCCCTGGCCGCCCCTTTTAGATAAAATGGCGAAATACAAAGAGAGGGTGGAGAAGATAGGCGTACAGTTTATATTGCAGCCATTCATAGGGGATTATGATGGAAGGAGATATCCTCAGGGTTATACCGAATCCGAAAGGGAATATTTTAAGATATTCAAGGATTCCTGCAATATAAACACGCTTGATTTCAAGACGACCAACGAATCCAATAAGAAGGGTAAACTTTGCAGGATGGGGCAGAATTATGCGTTCATCCATCCTGATGGCGTAGCAGACAGGTGCTGCAAGGATCATAGCGTAAAATTGGGCAATGTGACAGACGGGACATTCAAGCTACTGGAAGAGCCTGTTCTATGCACGATCGAAGAATGCAACTGCTGGCGCTGTATGCTTGTGGAGACAGAACC
>Ga0114923_10003243_pt1 | contig 10991 bp, 13 predicted proteins | sample SumtaG_FD_89578 | JGI IMG/M metagenome (GOLD analysis project Ga0114923, IMG submission 89578) | Deep subsurface microbial communities from Indian Ocean to uncover new lineages of life (NeLLi) - Sumatra_00157 metaG | ecosystem: Environmental > Aquatic > Marine > Oceanic > Sediment | place: near...
TATTTCATTATGAATGATATGTTGGTTTATAATTTCATTAATGTCTCTCGATTCTAGTTTTACATACAAAATATTATCGGGTTTAATAATCATAATTGGACCAAATATGTGAAGATGATGACAGCCTCCATATTCTACTGTTATTATATTTGTAAGGTTTTTCTCTTCTAAAACTGTTTCAAGGGTATTATAAATATCTTCAGAGCCTTTTTTTACACAATGTTTACCTCTACAAATCAGGATAGTTCTATCTTTTATTTCATTCATTTACTAATCATCTTTACCAAAATATTAGCTATATGTTTATTTAATTAAGTTTTTAGTCCAAATTTATTCTAATCTAATTACTATAATCCAAATTTATTTATATATGAGAAATCATTTATTAATTGATGATTAATATGTTTGTTGATGAAACAGATGGTTAATTACTTGTTCGACAATGAAAAAGTAACTTGTAAGAGTTTCCTATTTTTGGATTATCAAATTTCCATATAAGTTTTTTGGACCCATCTCCTTCTGGATAAAGTTTATCGTGATTTATATCGAATCTATTCTTTTCTAAAGGATCTTCGATATCTAACAAGTTTAATTTTATTTCAAATCCTTTATTATATAAATTATAATCCTTTAATTCTGCATTTTTATCCAATTTTATAATTAATTTAAAGTAATCATATGGATAAGTTACTCTTGTCAAAGAGTACTCATAATAGTCTGGATCGGGTATAAAAGCATTTGGATATATATTAATTGTCTTGAATTCTAGATAAATTTTGGCTTTTTCTCCTTTTTTCAAATTGCCTGGAAACTTAATATATAGACGATATGCTTGATTTCCGCTAAATCGATCACTTTTTAAAGATTTTTTCACAATATTATTCCATTCAATTTTTTCATTATTTACTTTCAAAATAAACGAATCCAAATCTCCATCAAAAAATACTGATCTTGTTATTTGGGATATAGGTATATTAGATATATTCTTAACTTTATATTTCACATAATTAGTGGCAGTTCCATTCTTATTATGAATGATGATTTTTCTCTTAAACTTTTTAGTATAAAATATTAGATTTAAATTATCATAAAACTTAGCATTAGTCTTAAATTCCTCATAATCAGAAATGTGATAATACTTAACTATAAAAATCATATAAACAAATATAGCGGCAATTATAGATATAATTTTTAGAGGCCATTCTAGGGGTAAGTACCCTATAATTGTTCCATAGCCAGTAATACAAGATGTAGAAATTGCTAATAAGAGTTTTAAATTCATAGTTCTTTCAGATTCTTTTTTAGGCATAATTTCACCTCCTTCAATTAATTTAAAAATTATTTTTCTTTTTGAAAATATTTCTGAATTCCTTAATACATATCTTGATCAAATAGTTATAAATATTAATCCTATTTGAAATTAAAATGGATTTTCTTATTTATATCGATTTTGTAAAAAAAAATTTATAAGCTTTTCTATGAATTGCGTTATTTAGAAAAACTTTCGCATTGTATTTTTCTTATAAATTTTTAGATCAATTTCAACAGATTTATGATACTATTATATTGAAATGTGGGCTGTCTAAAAAGAAACATTTTAAAACAGAGTGCAGTTATCTTTTCTTACATATTAGAAATAACATACAACGGTACTCCCCATGTCGAAATGTTGAGCGGTTAAGTCCAGCGGTAATTTTCCTATACTTTAAAGGGAAAGGAATTTACATAAACTTAAACACAATTTTAAGGAAGTTAGCTTTAGAACGATTTCCGTTTTTAAATATGGTAAAAATAGTGATGGTCCATCACCCGAATTATAAAAAGAGATCGCGAACTGCTTTAATTGCCAATATCATTAAAAAAGTCGCTAAGACATATTCTTTTGATGATAGATTTGGACTATGTTGTGAACACATTTTTAAAAAATTAGGTCCTAAAATTAGTGATACAAAAGAAAATGTGATTGGAGGGACTACAGAAAGAATAGCTAAAATTAACAGAAAGATTAACATATTGTTATAAAAAAATAGGACGTGAATAAAATCAGTTATCTAAAAATAATTATTTATAAATTCAGAATCTATTATGATAGTATGGAAGAATGGTTATCGTTAGTGAGTATCATAGTAAGTGCAGTATCAAGTGCCATTGCCATCATAATTGCAATCGTCTTAAATTGGTGGCAAAACAAAAAGACCAACGAACGATTAGAAAAAACACTTAACCACGAGATTAAATTGAGAAATGAGCGTGTTCAAAAAATGTTTGATATTATCAAAGAAGTATTTGAATCACTCAAAATCGACACAAATAAGAGATTGACTCTGAGTCTTATAGGAAGGACAGGAACACAACACAGTTATTCAGATCCAAAAATTTCTGTAAATGAAGAAGATCTTTATATTCCAATTGAGGGGGATTATGAAGAGAAGAAAGCACTTTTGAATTTTTTTAAAGATGATTTTAAATACTTATGGATTGACGAGATTTATGTAAATGGATTTGGGAGTTTCTACAATAATTCAATAAAGGTGCAAGGAGGAGATTTTTTTGTTTGTAAGGGATTTTATGAAGCAAAAGAAGATACAAGTGAGATAACGGTGGAAGATGTTCTGTTATTCATATTGAATAAATTGAAAAATGATTGTAAAGAATATTGGGGAATTGATTTAAAATAAGAATTTTACAATATGAATCAAGAAGAAAGGATTAAAGATTTAGAAAAGAAAGTAAGGATTTTATGGATTCACTTAATTATAGGATACATAACTATCGTTATAGTTGGAAAAATATAATATTTTTTTTATATCTTTCCTGGTATCAGGTTAATAGCCAAAATTAATTAGGATAGAATATTGAAATTACTATCGCCATTATTGAGAATAATATAGCAAAATATGAAAGTCTATTATTCATTATATTTTGAATTATTGTTATATAATGATTTAGAGAATCCAGATAATAATTTCTGTTAACAAAAACGCTATATCTTCCTTCTTCTGTACGATCATTTGGATTTGGTTTTCTAATATTAATAAATTCTTCAACCGTTAATATTTCCTTATATGCCTCTCTTAATTTCCGAGTAGATTGAAATATCATACGTTTTCCATAATGATCTAATAAAATCTTATTAATTTGAGCGGACATACGGTAATGTATATGTCCTAAATTTCCATATAGGAGATTTGGTTTTATTAGACATTTCAATAACTCTTTATCTTTGATATATTTAAGCTTATTTAACTCATCTTTAAAATTCTCTATTTTTTTTTTCTCAAAAATGATTTGATTTTTCACCTATGCAATCCACACGAAAAATATGAATTTGACACTATGAAATTCCCAAATATTAAGGGCTAATGAATACTCAAATTTGAGTTATCGGACCAGGAACAATTGAAAAAAAAAAATTTATAATTTAGTCAATATTTTATCTGTTTAGTGTTGTTTAGCAAGTATCTATAAAATGATATTTCAGAGCTTTAAACACTAAAATAAAAAATCAGTATATTTATTGTATAAAAGAATAAGAAAAAAAATCAATTTTTCATGATATAAAATATAAAAAAATTTAAAAGGAATGATGAAAATCCTTTTCAGCAGAAAGCGGAGAAACGATGGAACGATTTATACTACATTTGGATTTCAAGATAGAATATCTTAAAGATTTGAAATTATCTACTCCCGTGAATATAACTATAAAAACGCCCAAAATAGAATATAAGAAAAGCAATAAGCTAAGAAAGAATGACCTCAACTTTCTCTAAAGCTTAAGTAGTTTCCTAAAAACTTTTACTTTTAAATCTAAAATATATTATATAGAAAAAAGAATTACCCTGAAGTTCTTAATAAACTTAAGGGAGAGAACTTCCACTATAAAATTGAAGAACATATAATCAGTCCTATAAAAATACCAAAAGAGATCCCTATTAAAAATGGGGTTGGTGGTGTTATGAATTGTTATTCCGTAACTAAAAGTTAATGTAGGTTTCTTATTTTTAATTTGTTAAAATTTTGAGGTTTAAGTAAAATCTCAACCAAGGTAGAAAGGAATTTATATGCTATATTGGCCAGTATTTTATCCCGAGGTTCATTACAATCTTTAAATCCATGCACCAAATTATTTCTTACTCTATAGACAAATTCAATGACATTAGGAATATCTTTTTCATCAATATTACGCCCCCGGGTGATTATTCCATCTCCAGCAATATTTATATCCCAGTAGTTTGGCCAATGATTACTTTTACGCTTTAGAGCAACATTGAGCACTCTAATTTCCTTATCATTAAAATTGCCATAGATTTCATTTAATTTATTGAGAAAATCCATTTTAATCTCTTGGTTTTCTGTAATTAGTTTTTTAATGCATTTAATTTTGTCTCTATCGTTATTACCATTACAAGTCATATCACTATAAAGCGCATTGAAAGCAATATATTCAAAAATAAATGGAATAAACTTCTCATTAAGAGATTGGTCCTTTTTACTTTTTCTAGACCAAATTTCTGCCGACCTGTCCCAATTTTGAACTTTTGTTACATATTTAGATTTTTCCATTATTACTCACATTTATTATATACTTTGGATATTTATTTTTTACTATCTAATAAAACTAAAAGATTTGAACCGATCGAAACAAATTTACACGAACTAAGATTATATTCAGATTTAGATTATTTTCTCTTAAAGTCTTTTAGTGTTACTCTATTTTAATGAATTTTATTCTCTCTAACTATTTCAAATAACAAAATCAATTAGAAGCTATTTTCTTTAGATCAATCATAAGTGTTAAAAAAGAACCAGTCATTTCTTGCTCAGCGGAGGGTGTAAAAAGATCATGTGTCAAATTCTTAAGTAGCATGTTAAATGACAACTCATATCCAGGACAGGAGATGTTTTCCGAGGATCGAAATGACAAATTATTAGTATCCATTTGATGGATAAAAGCTGTATCATTTGTCATTAATTTAAATTGTCCATGGAGATTTTCTAAAAATTTTACTTGAATCTCTTTTGTATTGGTATCATGTATAATATTTCCCTTAAGATAATCATCTTGAAGAAGACCCTTTAATCGCTGTTTAAATCTCTCTATGAATTTCAAAAGAGGGATATATTTTCCATTATGGAACAAATCCATTTTATCATTGGTGCAATTGAGAGCTATAAACTCCTGAGGACTCATGCCTTCAATCCTTTTTTTATCAAATCTTTCATCAATTTCTTTCTTTCTCTTTTTCACTTGCTCATGATAAGAGGGTAAATTAATCTTTTTTAGTGTTATATGATGATAATACTCTTCTTGCCTTGGAATTTCAAAATAATAGGGAATAAATCTAAATAATTTTAGGAAAATTTTTTCTAATAACAATTGAAATTTATCGGATAAAAACGTGAGATCTCTAAGATTAGCTGGTCCATATTTTCTTGAAAATTTATCTAATAAATCTTCTAAATGAAATACCTCATGAAATAATTTATTTCGAAGATAATAGATTTTATCAATTAAATCAATTATTTCCTCACTAAGTCTCAAATGAAGCTTATTACACATTGAAAATACTTTTTCTTTTATCGGAGGGATATTATTTAACTGAAGTAGATTTTTTCTTGCGATATCTTCTTTTTTAATAGATGGAAATAAAATCTCAGAATCTTCTATAGATTCCACCATTGTCTTTATACACCTGTTAATACGCCTTAATTTTGCTTTTTCAACAAATTTTGTTTTTCCTAATGAAGCCCAGAATAAATTTGCAAGATGCTCTAAAGTATTCCAATTCATCATTATATCAGTCTCAACGTATGGACTCTTAATTCTTCCCGTAATATATTCTTCAATAAAGGGAATAAATTGCTTTTTTCTGCATAATCTTGTAATTAGCCAAGGAAATACAGTTTCTATCCATTTCCCAGTGATAAAACGGATTAATTGGCTTGTATCCGAGGTCTGATTTTCCCATGGTGGAGTCTCTAACATCCGAAGGAATGTGTATATATTTTTCTCTGGTTTAAAGATAAAAATCTTGTGAATACTAAAGATCTCTCGGTAAATAAAGGAGAAGAGACTCAATAAGGAATTTAAGTGATTTCTCACTGATTTACGAATATCTTCTCCATTCATATTAAGATCTACCTCTGCCTTAAAGACAATGAAGAAAAAACAGTTATTTTGTTTTTCTATAAAGCGGAAATCCCCCGGACCTGAGAATTCCGTTAAGGAAGATTCTCTGCATTGTTTTAATATCTTATTATATTCTGCTAAAGTAGGGATAATATCATCTGAATAAATGTAAAACGTATTTTTAGGTCCTTGAATCTTTAGCGATTGGTGTGGATTTAGTTTTAACTTTGGGATCTCAACAATAATAATATAATCGCTCATTTGAAGTCTTTACCTCTTATTAAAATATAATAAATTAGACATATAAAAGAAACTGTCAAAATTTAGTAAACTGTTTATTTTCAAACTTGTATATGGTATCATTGTAAAATAGATATTCAGATCTATCAACTAATTTCGGGTGGCACAGGTAGTAGTAATTATCTTGAAAATCAGAGGTCTTTGAGTTTTTAATCCTGATATCCAGGATATTATTATCCAATAAATAGTTGACGCTATAATGTTGCTCATCTATTTCAAACTTCTTATGTAATTCAAAAAAAAACGTACCATAATCGTAATTCTTGCGCCGATATAAATATTTAATAATGTCTTTATTTTTCTTAAATAGATTGCTCCCTAAATCAGCCTCTACTGCTTTAATTCGATCTGCTAAGGAAATTTTGTTTGTTTTTTCACTGGATTTGGAAGAAGGTAATGAGGGAGCCCATTGTGTTAATGATGTTTGAGCTTTAGGAAGGGTGGCAAAAGTCTTTTGATCTCGATATTCTTTAAATTTCACCTCAATAATGTCTAACGCATCCCGATAATTCGAAGCAAAAATTAAAAAATACTTTACGGTTCCTTTTTGTTTTACATATTTATCTTTTGTTTTTTTGCGGGCATGTACTGGATGGATCTTCACATATTTAAAATACTCAAAGAAACTCTTGGTATATGCAATAATGAGCTCGTCTCGCAATTTAATTATTTGATCATTGATTTTCTGGCTAAAAATATTTTTGGGATATTTATTGGCAATTTGACGCCAATTCACTGGTCCAAAAAAGTTATCTAAATGAGTTACATCACTTTCAATTCCTTTTTTAATCCTCTCTGAATGGTTATTTTCGAGGGAATAATATTTGGCAATTTTTCTTCTAATGGCATGCCAGGCCCAATTTATTAATAATTCAATGCCGCTTTCTTTATATCCATGCTCACTCATCCCTTTTTTGATTAGCGCCAATGCCTTATTCCATGAAAAGGATCTAATCGCATAAGGATCTAAAAGAAATAATCGTATTCCATCTTCAGTTTGAGCCAAAATATCATTAATTACATTGGACCAGTCTTCATTCATAATGATAATGTGCTTGTCACTCTTCGCATCAATTTTATTTTCAGTGATATACTCTAAAATATTCTCTCTTAATTGTCTACATTCTTCAGGGTCAATGTTGATTAAATAGACAGTCAAGTTGTGATCATTGTCGTCTTTGAATAAATCAACGGCCAAAAGAGCCGACCCTTTAACTTTCTCTTCCTCAATTATATTATACCCCGTTCCAGCATGAGTATCTATAATATAAGCCTTTTGTCTCTTAACGATTTTAAACCAGGTCTTATAGTAGTAATTTATTTCATCTAATTTTTCCTGCGTATGGTCTTTAAATTTTAGAGTTGACATTATCGATCCTTATACCTTAGGTTGCATATATCAAATCATATTAATGGACTAACATATAAAAACTAGCTTATTAATATACTATTATGTCAATGAGTGAGGTATTAAATTTACAAAAATAGATTAATTTTTTAAGGTAAAGGCTTCATTAATTTTTCAATTTTTACTCATTTAAAAGAAAGTTAAAAATACTGTCTTTAATCCTGAGCATATTTTTATCGTATTTTTTGGATTTTTTCACAATTTTTAATAAATTTGCCTTGGAATTTATTTCCCGAATTTTATCAAAATATTTTTTCTCAGTTGTAGAGAGTTTGTTCTTCTTTATATAATTCATTTTCCCGATCCAAATAGATTCTGTAACGTAAGGCAATAGCCTATCAACTAAAATGTAAGGATCTTTATCCAAAAACGGCTCAATGGATACGCTTGTTTTAAATCCCAAGTTAAATACTTGTTTTAATGAACTTTCTCTTACTTCGAAAAATGGGGCTCCGGGCTCCCAGAACTCCAGAAGTTCATTATCCATGGATGTAATGGTAAAGCGAAATTGGATCAGCTCTTTCTTATCCTGGAATTTGTCGCAAATTTTCCTCACGCAATAAAAGCTTGGTTTGGTGGTAATTAATATGCTATTTTCAGCTTCAATTAGCTTTTCCAATACAATAAAGTAATTCTCCCAGCTTTCGGCAGTAATATCATGGGATGTGGGGAACATCACTCGTCCAGTGCGTTTTTTATACGATTTCTGAATCGCTTTTTCATTAGGTACCATAATCTTCCAATTGTTTTCAGTTTTTCGACCAAAACGAATGGCCATTTTTTTGGCATAACAATAACGGCAATTATTCGAGCAACCTTTATAACAATTCACATTACTATCAGCCCACTCCTTTGTACCTAGGGTAACTTTCCGTGTTTTAACTTTGGTTGACTTCATAATTAATTGATTTTTCTTTTAATCCTTTTGTTTTATTTTTTACAGATACCGTACTTTTAATTTATACCACTAAAAAATAATATAATATATAGATCACGTATGAGCTCACGCATTTATAATGAGAGAGTCGTATGTTTAAATAATTTATAAATTGCTTATCCTTGAATCTAAAATGCTCTCATATCCCCCTCTTTTTTATTCATTTGTTCAATAGCTCTTGTATGTAAAGAAGAAATTTTGTGTAAAGCGTTTTGAAAATCGCTTAGTTTGGATGAAAATTCTAGACAAGATATTAATGACTTACTTAAGCTATTAAAAAAGATATTTCCTGGAGGAAACAATATCAATGAGGATGCGTTTGATGAGTTAGTTGAGCTAAAAGATGAGAGTCTCTTAAAATCGCATCAACTAGGAGTTTCTCAACACGATTTTGATAATTACTTAGGTAGTCGACCGTAAATTATAAATATCTAGTTTTTTATATTAAATTTAAAGAAAAAATATAATTAGGTTTGAGATAATGACAGCATGGTCCTATACTATCATGGGAAGTACTGAAGCTGATATTTATTACTTTCGTATTTTTAGTTTTATACAATCAAAGCTTTCTAAGGAAGATCGGAAGCATAGTCGCATTCCCGATAGTATTATCAATGTTTGTGTTGAAACGAATTATGACGATTTGGTGAAACTAACATTTGACCAAAAATCTAGGCTTGCATACCAGGTATTTGGTGTTTTTCTAATGAAACATGGAGCAAAAATGACTGATAAAGTCAAGGAACTTATTTTAAATAATTCTCGATGGGAAGATGAGGAAGACCAGTTATTAGAGCCAAAGGACAAATCCGAACGTTTATATTATTTGTCGGATTTTCGTGAAAAAATAGAAAATTACGTTGAGGGTGTGAAAACCACTGTTCCTTTTGAGTCTCCTGATGATGTCGTTCAAAAACTCAGAAAAAAAGGGATTATCACTACAAATTATCCATTTATTGTTGCCCCTGAGAGAGCTCCAATCGACCATCTTATTAAAGAATAAAGGTTAATTCTAATTCCTTCTTTTTCAGTTTTCTAATTAAAGAAAATTAAAATAATAATGTTAAAAAAAAATTAAAAAAAAGTTAATTTTTATTTAGAGATTTATCTCTAACTCTTCCACAAACCGTGGAGATTACAATATTCTCTGGCCCAGATGCCTTCTGTATCGGCTACGACAAAAGTTGCTTTTGGTTCATCTCCAGGATTCAAAAATTTTCTTTTATAGCAATTATCTTTGCAGTTCAACTCAATCCACATGATCCAGTGTTCGTCCGTCATAGGATGTGCCATATTGGCGGAAATACCAACATCAACAGTGACCTTATTTCCGTCAATCGTAATTTTCGGCACATGTTTTTCTCCTTTCCAGTCAGCAGTTTGTTCCTCCATTAATTGCATTGGCTGGCCGCAACATATTGTTTCAGGTGCGCCAGGGTTGAGAATTTCAATTACCTTACCGCACATATTACATTTGTAAATTTCTTTTTTTTTCATTGTATTCACAAAATTTCTGTTTTGTTAGGATTTATTATGACTTCTCTCCTATTTAATAGTTATTTTTATAAATTCTAGGTTTCAATCCAAATTAGAACTCTTCGCATTTTATTTTGAAATAAGCACGCGGATGATCACACGAGGGACATTTCCAGTTATCAGGTAAACTATCCATTTCTATTTCATAGCCACATTCCATGCAAATCCACACGATTTTTTTTCCGCGCTTGAAAAAGGCATCGTCTCCTACTAACTTTAAGAGTTTCCCATATCTTTCAGAATGATGTTTTTCAGCTTTCATTATGGCGCGAACTCGGGCGGCTATTTTTGGATATCCTTCTTTCTCTGCGGTTTCAGCTATATCAGGATAAAGAGTTTGCCATTCTAAATCTTCTCCCGCCATAGCAGATTTTAGATTTTCAATAGTTGAACCGTTAGTTGTTGGAAAAGTAGCATCAGGTAAAACACTCATCTCATCGAATGGTTCTTCTTTTTTAAAATCTTGTAGCATTTTGTAGAACCAACTTCCATGCTGTTGTTCTTGATCAGCTGTTTCTAAAAATATTTTATTCACTAAGACGTATCCTTCTTTTTTTGCGATTTTAGACCAGAATGTGTAGCGATTTCTGGCTTGTGACTCACCTACATATGCGGTATATAATTTTTTTGGAGTTTCTTTCATCTTTTACTCACTTTTATTTTTTAATTTTTAGATTTCA
>Ga0114923_10003245_pt1 | contig 10990 bp, 9 predicted proteins | sample SumtaG_FD_89578 | JGI IMG/M metagenome (GOLD analysis project Ga0114923, IMG submission 89578) | Deep subsurface microbial communities from Indian Ocean to uncover new lineages of life (NeLLi) - Sumatra_00157 metaG | ecosystem: Environmental > Aquatic > Marine > Oceanic > Sediment | place: near...
CGTGCGGGCCGGGTCCGGTGCATGGGCGCTCCGGAGCGGGAGGGGACGCTGTCAATAATAGGTGCGGTGAGTCCTCCGGGAGGCGACTTGTCGGATTCGGTGGTGCAGGCGACTTTGCACGTGGTGAAAGTTTTCTGGTCACTTCAGGCGAGGCTTGCTTATCAAAGGCACTTTCCTGCTATTGACTGGTTGACGAGTTATTCGTTCTATAAGGAATATTTGAAGGAGTGCTTCGAGGACAAAGAGCAGGGACTTGAAATGGAGCGGTTGACAGTTAAGGCAATGAGTCTTCTGGAAGAAGAGGCAAGTTTGCTCGAGATAGTCCGGCTTGTGGGTGCCGAAGCGCTGTCGCCGAAGGACAGGCTTTCACTTGAGGTAGCACGTTCGATTCGTGAGGACTTTTTGCACCAGAACGCTTTCCATGAAGTTGATACTTTTACCTCGATGGGGAAGCAATATGAGATGTTGAAAACGATACTTTATTTTGAGCAGGTAGCTTTAGCTGCGATTGAGACGGGTGTTGAGACAGCAGAGATATTCAAGCTGGCGGTGCGCGAGGAGATAGCGAGGGCGAAATATGTTCCGCAGTCAGAACTGGAGAAGATATCGAAGATACGAGATACGATAGATGAGCAGATAAAGCAATTGCAGACGGCAGCGACTTAGGAGTCGTCCGGAGAAATCAGGAGTTTGAGATGCTTAAAGAATATCAAACGGTAAGCAGTATTTATGGCCCGCTGATGCTGGTTGAAAGCGTGGACGAGGCCAAGTACGGGCACATAGTTGACGTGGAATTAGGTGACGGTTCGATACGTCACGGTCAGGTGCTCCAGGTGGAGAACGATAAGGTCCTTATCCAGGTGTTCGAAGGTACCAAGGGTATCGACGTCAGTGACAGTACGGTCCGCTTTTTAGGCAGGCCTTTACGGCTTGGAGTATCGCCTGAGATAGTGGGGCGAGTATTCAGCGGTCTCGGTGAGCCGAAAGATGATGGACCTGCACTAATTCCGGATAAGAACCTGGATATTAACGGCAGCCCGATTAATCCTTACGGGCGTGATTACCCGAACGAGTTTATTCAAACGGGCATATCAACGATTGACGGATTGAACCCGTTGGTTCGTGGCCAGAAGTTACCGATATTTTCCGGAGCGGGACTGCCGCACGACAATATAACGGCCCAGCTTGCACGGCAGGCGACGGTGCTTGGTAAAGGTGAGGAATTTGCGGTCGTGTTTGCGGCAATGGGAATAACATTTGAGGCAGCGCAGTTTTTCATTAACGACCTTAAGGAGACAGGGGCAATCGAGCGGGCGGTGATGTTTGTTAATCTGGCGAACGACCCTGCGATTGAGCGGATAGCGACGCCACGATTTGCTTTGACGGCAGCTGAATACCTGGCGTTTGATTTGGACATGCACGTTTTAGTTATTCTAAACGATATGACCAATTATTGTGAAGCATTGCGGGAAATCAGTGCGGCGAGAAAAGAGGTCCCGGGCAGGCGGGGCTATCCGGGTTATCTTTACACGGATTTGGCGACGGTTTATGAAAGGGCGGGGAGAATTAAAGGCAAGAAGGGTTCGATTACGATGGTTCCGGTATTGACGATGCCCGAAGATGATAAGACGCACCCTGTGCCGGACCTGACGGGATATATTACAGAGGGGCAAATTATACTTTCTCGTTCATTGCACAGAAAAGCGGTATCGCCGCCGGTTGATGCGTTACCAAGTCTGTCGAGGCTTAAGGACAAAGGGATTGGGCCTGATAAGACGCGGGAGGACCACGCGGACCTTTATAACCAGCTCTATGCGGCTTATGCCCGCGGTAAGGAGGCACAGGAACTGGCGACGATTATGGGTGAGGCGGCGCTGTCGGAGGAGGACAAGAAGTTTATGACGTTTGCCAACGAGTTTGAGACGCGATATGTTTCGCAGGATTATTATGAAAACCGGACGATAGAGCAGACGCTTGATTTGGGATGGGAGCTGCTGAGTATGTTCGAGAACGTCGAGTTGAAGCGTATCGATATTAAGCTTATCGAGAAGTATATGCCTCGATTCCGCAAGGCTGCGGAGGGTGAGAGTTAACCGAGCGAAGCTGATGAGTCGGAGCCTGAAACGATAGAGGAAAACGAATAAATGCTTACCAACGTTAATGCGACACGAATGGAATTGCTTCGCCTTCGCAGGCGGGTGGCGCTTGCGAGCCGTGGGCATCATCTTCTTAGCGAGAAGCGTGACGAGATTTCGCGTCAGTTGATGCAGGTTGCGAAAGAAATTAAGCCTTTACGGGAGCGTGTTGAGCGGGAGCTTTTGGAAACTTGCAGGCGTTTTATGATGGCCCGCGCGAGTATGGAGCCAGAAGACATCAAGGCCGCATTGGAAGTTCCGACGAAGAAATTTAAGCTTGTGATAAAGTTCGCAAGCATAATGAATGTAAAAGTCCCGAAATTTGCAAAGGAGATGGAGGGGGAAATAATATGCTACGGTTATGCGACGACGTCAGGTGAGTTGGATGTGGCGCTGCTGGCGTTGGAGCGTGCGTTCGACCATTTGATTGAATTAGCGGAGAAGGAAAAACATGCGAGGCTTCTCGCCATTGAACTGCAGATGACACGGCGGAGGGTCAACGTGTTGGAGCACGTCGTGATACCGGAACTGCAGGAGACTATAAAGTTCATATTTGACAAACTGGCAGAAGCCGAGCGGGACAATACAAGCCGGTTGATGAAAATAGCGGACATTATTCGCGCGTAACACAGGAGTTCAACAAGGGTGTTGTGAAATTATTTTGGGGGAATAAGTGCGTTGAGGAGAGGATGGTTCCAGTCATTTTTTTTACGGTCGTAGACGCCGAAGCCTGCACAAAATTCCCAGTAGGCCCAGCTGAAGTTTCTTTCTTCTGCCTGCCGTGCAACAAAGTTAGTCCATAGTGCACGTGAGAGCATGTCAGCTTTGCTGTAAGCTCCGAATTCCCCGATATATATTGGCCTGTTATTTTTCTTTGCCCAGGCGTCGATAGTGTCGAAGTCTTTTATTACATTCTGTTTTTGTTCTTCGGTGCCGGTCCATGTTGTTCCCAGCCATTGGTCGGAGTCTGCATCGACCCAGTTTGCGCCCTGATGTGTGAAACTGAAGGGGCTATAATAGTGGCATGTAACGATAATGTTGCGGTCGTCTTCGGGCAGTTGCAACCTGTCGAGATGGGAGAGATTGTTCCAGTTTCCAGGGCCGATTACGATTGTGCGGTTTGGATTTGATTGCCGGACGAGATTTAAGGTTTGTTTTGCGAGCCGGTTCCATTTTTCGGCGTCGAGCTTTCTGCATGGTTCATTAAGAAATTCAAGCAGGAGAGAGTCAGGATAATTTTTGTAATGCTCGGCGATTTGCTGCCAGAGTTCGAGGAATCGCTGAGAGTGTTCTTCGGGGTTTTCCTTGAGTTCTCTGTAATGGTGCATATTGAGTACGACGCGCAGGTCTCTATCGAGAGCGTTTTTTACGGCCCAATCGACCCTGTCAAAAAAAGCCGGTTCGATAGTGTATGGGGATTCAGGCAGGGCGTGAGCGGACCAGCGGACGGGGATACGAACTGAATTGAAGCCAGCGTTTTTTATCAGTTCGAAAAATCTTTTTTCGAGAACAACACCCATTTGTCCTTCTTTCCGGGCTTCAAGTGCGTTGCCGAGGTTGACACCTCTTGCAAGAAGCCTGTTTTGTTCAAATGGGTCAGGTATTTTTTTCTGCGGAGTTGCAGCCTGTGCTATGATGCTCCACAGGACAAGCAATAAAGGTAAGACAATATTTAAAGACTGCTTTGTAATTTTTAGCATAGTTTTTTACTCCGGGTCGGCGGGTATGAAATTGACGTTAATTGGCAATTCTATGCTCAGGCCCTGTTGGGGCGCGACCAAGAGGTTTTCTACTTTGTAAGGGAGGCCGATTTTTTTTGTGCCGGTGAGAGTTTCGGATTTTGCGCTGATTTTCAGCAATACCGTCTTGTCGGCGTAGAGTGTTATTTTAGATGGGAATGAAATTTCATCAGATGTGCCGTTTGCAATGAGTTCGAAATCGATTTGAGAATTATTGTGGATTTGGATATTTGCCCTGCCTTTGCCTGTAATCGTGACATCAGGGTTAATTATTTCGATGGACCGGTTAAAGATGGGTTTTAAGTATTTTTCTTCGCCGATTAGTTTGTTTTCCCAGTAGATAGCGGTGTGCTGATTAAAGAGTGCATCTTTGATGGCTTCAGTGGATTTTTCTTTGGCGAATACAAGTGTTATAATTCTATGCTGGCCGTTAGACAGGTCATATCTCATACTTACCGGGCTGTGAACATCGGAGTTTCCCAGCATAGTCAGTTTCTTTTCCAGGGCCCATTTGTGCGCGAGAGGATAGTATTCTCCGTCGTTTACGATTTCGATTCCGTGGAGCCAGCCCTTTTCGAGTAATTCAGTATGTTCCGGATACCAGATTGATATACCGTCAGGCTGCTGTCCTTTCCAGCCTGGATGGTTCCAGAAAAGGAAGGCCTTCTGATCAATGGCGGCTTTTATGGCATCCTGCCATTTTTCTGTATCGAGTGCGTTTACCTCCTGTAGAAAAAGAGCGTTGAAATGTCCGGGCGGCATGTCTCTTGTAATTTCGGCGCCTTTTATGATTACCAGGTCAAGTTCGCGGGCACGTGGAGATGCAATTTCGTATGACCTGTTACGATTTTCCCGGATATCCTGTTCGTGTGGTGTATGCTCTATGTGGTCGGTGAGGGCGAAAGCATCAATACCTTCTCTCCAGGCCTCTTCGGGGCGGACGTTAGGCCAGACGCTGCCGTCGGAAAATACCGTATGTATGTGGAAGTCGCATTTGAGGGTCACATAGCCCGGGATATCGGGAATTTTGATTTCATTTTTTGCTGTGAATTGAGCGTAAGAGTTATGAGTAAAAGAAAGTTGTACGAAGAGAACAAGTGCCAATAGCAGAAGACGGGTCGAAAAATTGGTTTTCATTTTATATGCTCCTGAAAATATTTTGAGGCGTTTTAGTCATAATGTTTAATATGATAAACAATGGCTTTGTTTTAACAAGTGAAAACATTTTGATTTTATCTGTGATGATTTTGTTTTTGGATTACAGGTTGGTTGTAAAATTGGCTTGAACAATTACTTTTATTGACGATAATCTACATTGGAAGATACAGGATGTTAGTTGAGGTGACTTTGGTGTAAATTTTCCGGTGGTGTTATTTAAGGAAAGGAACTTAGCAGAAAGATGACAGACGGCAACAGAAGTAAAGGTGTAATATTCGATCTTGACGGGGTGCTTGTGAATACGGGTGAGTTTCACAGGCGGTCGTGGTATGATTTGGCTCAGCGTGAGGGCTTTGAGATGTCGGATGAGCTTTTTTACAGCACGTTCGGGATGCAAAACTATCAGATAATCCCAATGCTGGTGGGACGGGAGGTGACGGCGGAGGAACTTAAGAGGCTTTCCGAATGGAAAGAGAGTCGGTATAGAGAGCTTATTAGTGGTAAGCTTAAACTACTTGATGGGGTCAGGGAGTTGATTGACGATTTGAAGAGGGCCGGTTTTCTTCTGGCGATAGGGACATCGACGCCTCTTGTAAATCTGAAATTTATGCTGGAGAATGTTCCTGTTGACGGTTGCTTCGATGCGTATGTGACCGGAGAAGATGTTCAGCGTGGTAAGCCGGAGCCGGACACATTTATTATGGCGGCGGAGAAGTTGTCACTTCCGCGGGAAAATTGCGTTGTGGTTGAGGATGCGGTGCAGGGGGTTGCGGCGGGCAAGGCGGCAGGGATGGCTGTTGTGGCTGTTACGACGACGAGAGAACGGGAAGAGTTGGGAGAAGCGGATTTAATCGTTGATAGTCTGGCCGAACTAAAAGCTGAAGATTTTGAGAAGCTGCTGGGAGATTGAGGCTTTTGGGATAAGAAAAGCGGGCGAAGGGAATCGAACCCTCCTGGCTGGCTTGGGAAGCCAGTGCATTACCACTATGCTACGCCCGCAAAGTAAATTAGCAATACCACATATTACTATTTAGATTGGGGCGCTGTCAAAGGTATTTCCTTTTTGGTCGTCTGTTAGATTTTGGTGGCGCAGAGGACTATTTTTTGGTGCAGATTTTTTTAATAAGCCAGATGAGAATTTTGGGGGTACCGGGGAAAAAGTTTTCGAAGGGTTGAATATCTTCGACGTTTGGGCGGTCGTCAGTGTCGTGTTTTATACCGGGGCAGCCTGCATCGTAATAGAGATTGCCGTCGATGTTGTACCATGGATATTCGTGACAGCCTCTGGGCCTGTTTTCATAGATTGAGCAAAGGCCATCTTTGAGGAGGCAGCACACAGAATCCTGGGATTTGATAAACATTCCGTATTCGCCTTTTTGAATTGAGTCGGGGTTTATTTTTTCAGCTTCGGTGGGTGTTGCAACGGGCGAACCTAAATTTGAGCAGCATTTGTGGCAGCGGTCTTTGAGGCATTCGAAGCGTGTTGGGTCTTTGGCGGGCACAAGGTGCAGGAGCCCGTTTTTTCTTGCCTTGATGACAGCTTTTATTAGAAACCAATTCATTTTTCAATTCTCGAATTTTTTATATTTTTGGTTAAAAAACCGATACCAAGAATTGTAGTTGAGAAGATAAGACTTGCCACGGGTGCCAGGAAGACCAGGTCGGTGTTTGCAGTTAATCTGCCGTATATCGCGGTGCCCCAGCCTGTGATGAATCCGGTAGAAACAGCGACCGCGGCCCAGACGGAGAGTTCTTTTAGCCGGTCCCTTTTTAAGAGCAAGGCTGATATAACGAGTGGGCAAAGGCCGAGTTGTGCGCCGTAAATGGCAAATACAAGGTCGGCTATCGAAAATCCCACGAGAGACAGGACCTGGACAAAGACGGTTGATATTATTGCGGCGAGGATGAGAATGGCCCTGCTGATGTTAAGCTCGGCTTTCGATTCGAGTCTTTCAGTGAGGGAGTGTTTTCTTATTTGTGAGACGACGTCTTCGTATAGGGTGTGTGAGACAGCAATGAGTTGCGTTGAGGCGGTCGAAAGCATTGCTCCGTATAGTCCGAGTACCGCTAAGAAGAGGACACAAACGGAAAGTATTCCTTTTGAGTTTGCGATTAATTTCAGAACGGACAGCAGGGGGTTAATGCCTTCCGCTGGTTTTATGAGCATAAGTGCAAAGCACGCCAGCAGGGCGAAGGTACCCCATGTTGCTGCTGCGGTGAAAACGCTTTTCCATAGCCCTCCGATGACTGTCTGGTTTTTCTGGGCGCCGGCTATTCGCTGCCAGATACTCATATCGGAGATGAAGGTTGGAACGTTTATTACAAAGATGCCCAGCAGGAAGGCTATCAGGCCCGGTCTGTAGGAGAAATTTAGGGTTTCCGGGGGCATGTTTGCGAAGTTTTGTGCCCAGCCGCCGTGCGTCATTACATAATACAGGTAAAAGACGGGTAAGGCGAGCAGGAGCAGCCAGATAGAGAACATTTGTACTCTGTCGGTGACGATAACCGCGCGGAAGCCGCCGACGGCGGTGTAAACAAACGCAACTACAGACAAAACTATGATAACAATCCAAGGGGGGACGGCTGGGACAAGGGCGACGAAAAACTTTGAGCCGACGGTCAGTTCAACGGCAAAGGCGCCGAGAAAGCCAAGACTGGTACAGATGGCACCTACTTTTGAGAGCGTTTGCGAATTGAATTCCTTTCCGAGGAATTCATGCAGAGTTGGCCGGTGGTCATAGAGGGAAATTCGTTGCCAGATTTTTGCTGCGAACAGACGGACAACGAACAGGCCTGCGGAGGTGGTAATAACAGTCCAGAAAAGCCAGATGCCGAGGTGACGAGCCAGTTCGAAAAAAGCCATTACAACGGTGGCCAGTGAGATGGTTGTGGCTACGGTGCTGGCGGAGAACTCGGAGGCGTTTTCGACCCGAGCCTGCCTGCTTAGGGCCAGCGGTAGCAGGTCGGCGATAGTTTTTGTCCGGCGTCCGAGGACAAGGCCGATACCGATGTATACAATCAACGCCAGCAGAAGTGAGATTACAACAGTATAGTTCATAATCCCTGCGAGTTTTACAAGAGTTTCAGTTCGACACTAATTCTTTGTTTGAGGCCAATGGGGGCATCTTTATATTTTCCCCTGGCTATATCCACGAGGACACGTAATTCGGGGCCCGGGTATAATTCCACCTGCCAGCCCTGCTCGGAGAGGGAGCTGAAGACGGCTATTTCCTCGATAAGATATTCAGATGAGAGGTTTATTGCTTCGGCTGTTTCTACGGCCAGGGTGTGGTTTCTTCTGGTTAGCCTTTTTACAAAAGAGAAAGCATCCTTTTCGATGGAGGCCCTGAATTCATCGTTGGATGTGAAAAGATTGTCTATGATTTCTCTGGCTTTTTCATAATGGTTAGTTTGCAGGTGTGTTTTCCATCTTGTTAGCGTTGCCTTGCCGTCAGGGAGCTGCTGAAAAAACTGCTGTGTTTTTGTTATGAATTCATCGCCCCTGTCATAGGCGATTTTTGAGGCTGTTTCCCAGTCGCAGCCATTGAGGATACGTTCGTTAAATCGAGAGAGGTGGTCTCCTACAATGACGAGACAGTGTTCAAATTTGTCGGTGATCCACAACAATAATGCATGTAGTGAGTTTCCCTCGAAGACGGGGTTGTCAAGGCTGATTCCGATGTAACATTGCTTGTAGGCGTACAATTGCTCTTCAGGAATCTTCGGTAGTATTTTTGCTATTGTGACCGAAGGCAGATTAAGATTTTCAGAATTTGAAACCGACATCACTGCAAATTTTCCTTATAGTAACCATTTTTTCAGAGGCTTCATCATAGGCGAGGCTTGTGCCATACATATCGGTAGTGCGCGCCTCGACAGTAGCGTTGTCGATAAAAGGAACGACATAACCACTGGCCATGATATAGACCCAGAGATTGTTCATTTGCATGTCTCCGTAGAAAAGCAGTTTATCAATGTCATCCGTATTGTTTTGTCCGAACGCTATTCTTAACTTTTTTCCGAGGATTTGGTCGAAGGTTGCAAGTTCTCTTTCATATTTTAGGTGTTCAGCTTCATAGCGAGCTTTGAGACAATCTCTGATTTTGTTTTGAATAGATTCAGAATCAATCTGGTGTTTGTCACGGTAAACAACCAGTATGGACTGGAAATTTTGCTCCCACAGGAAGCTGTAATCAAATGTGGTTACATCGAGTATTATTTCAGGTTGGCGTATGATGCCAATGATGTGTGTGATTCTGCTTTTGTGTTCGGCTTCCCAACGCGCCAATTCTTCGGGTGTCGCGCGGGGGGTAATGCCTCGAAGGTTATCGGTGAGTTGCAGGATAGTGTCGAGATAAAACGGCGCGACGCCCTGAAGGAAGTTTCCAATCTTGTCATACAGATGACCGGACATAGGATATTGGTAAGTGGGGGACATGAAGTCGGAGATTTCTTCGAGTGTGTGGGTCGGTGGTGCGGTTGTCAGAAACTCTTCAAGGTTGGCGGTTATGCCGAGGGAAACTATTGTTTTTGCGACTTGTCCTGACTGGAATTGTCTCATCACTTCCCAGATTTTGTCAAAGTCTTTGAGGATCTTCGAGAGAATAGGGTTCGCCTGTATTAAAAGGTCGGCTGTTGCTCGCATATCTTCTATAGATTGTTTTGTACTGTCGAGTATCTGTATCGCGACCAGAACTTGGCACAGTGGGACAAACTCGATAGTATCAAATGTTTGAACAACTCTTATAGCTCTTGCCGGCTGTAATATTGCCGAGCCTGCTTCAATCATTCGGTAGTGTGAGGCGGCGAGACCGAGTTCGGATGCGATATCGGATGAAGAGATACCTCCCATCTTATCTCTGCAGTTTTGCAGAACCAGGCCGAGTGCCTGGGCCAGCGGATTTTTGAATTTTTGGGCCATTGTTACCTGCTTCTATCTGTTTTTATTTGTCGGGCCAGGATAATAAAATCCTTAAACTCTCAGTAGATTATAGGGGGTTGTGTAAAAAAGAGCAAACTTTTTTGTCAATATTTCAGTCTTGGTGGGTTTTGTTGGTATCTGTAAGTGCTTTTTGGGGCTGTGTTTAAGTATTCTGACATGATAAAGAAAAAAAAATTAGACAAAAATGAAAAAATATCTTGACATTTTTGCAAATCGGTCGTAGTATTCAATAAGGAAATATAAAAGTTATCGGTCGTTGCAATCGGCTGAAAGGGTTTATGAAATGACTGATAGGAACATAAAAGGATGGTTAAACGAAGTGTTGGGACAGCGAAGAAACTGTGTGGAAGAGAAAGTATTCAAGCCAAATTTAATTCCTGTTCATTCGGTTCTGGGTGCATGTCGCCAAGACCGGGAAAGGAGGACTATCATGTCTGACTTAAGAAATTCAATTAAGTTACGGGTTGTGGTTTTGATTTTAGCATTTGTAGGTCTGTTGACTGAGCCTGCGCTGAGTAAGAAAGGGCGGAGTGCTTCGGCAGGGCGAGGAGGTGCCAGGACAAAAAGCGTCGGCAGAAGCTCCGGTGGGGCAAGAGCAAGTAAGGCACCGAGAGCAAGAAGTTCAGGCAGTAAGGTGAGCAAGCCTCGCGGGATGTCGAGCCCTAAGCCGTCGATTACCAAATCAAAACCTGCGGCGAGAGCGAGCGCTCCGAGAAATAATTTTGGTCAGGGCACTGTTCGTAATCGGGGCTTTGGTGGTGGCATTCGCCAGAGCAAACCTGCTGGGGGTTTGCGAAGTAATAACACGACAAGATTTAAAAGAAGTGGGGTTACTGTAAGAAGGAGCACACCTATCGTCAGAAAGCCGCGCAGCAGTATAAGTTCAAGCGGGACAGGCAGTGGCATAGTGTCTGGTCGTGGAACAAAGCCGGAACGAGCGAAGCGACCGAACAAGCCTGTGGTAAGAACGGATGTAAGGATAAATAATAAAGACGCTGCCGGTATTGGTGGTTTTA
>Ga0114923_10003246_pt1 | contig 10989 bp, 6 predicted proteins | sample SumtaG_FD_89578 | JGI IMG/M metagenome (GOLD analysis project Ga0114923, IMG submission 89578) | Deep subsurface microbial communities from Indian Ocean to uncover new lineages of life (NeLLi) - Sumatra_00157 metaG | ecosystem: Environmental > Aquatic > Marine > Oceanic > Sediment | place: near...
AGAGGTTGCCCAGAAATATAGGATTCCTCACATTTGGAGAGGGGATCAAAAATCTGAACTTGGTAAAAGCATGATCAATACTAATGAAAACGGTCCACTTGCGTTAATGATTACAAAAATTATGATGGATCCACATGCTGGTGAAGTAGCAGTAGGACGCATGTATAGTGGAAAGATTGAACGTGGACAAGAATTATACGTTAGTGGCATGCCAAGATCCAATCGTGTACAACAAGTTAATTTGATGGTCGGCTCTAATCGTATCCCTGTTGATTTTGTTAGCGCTGGAAACATTGTTGCAGCAACAGGAATTCGTGATGCAATTGCTGGTAGCACTGTTACAGATGATCCTGATGCTGAATCATTTGAAAGAATTGTTCATATCAGTGAACCAGTTGTAACAGTTGCTGTTGAAGCAAAAAACATGAAGGATTTACCAAAGCTAATTGAGGTTCTAAGAATCGTTTCAAAAGCTGATCCTAGTATCCAGGTAGAGATCAACCAAGAAACCGGTGAAAACCTAATGTCTGGAATGGGAGAACTTCATCTTGAAATTACAGAGTATCGTATTAGAAACGAGTACGGAGTAGACATCGTTACTTCCGAACCAATTGTTGTGTACCGTGAATCTGTTGGTAAAAAAAGCCCGCAGAAATTCGAAGGAAAATCACCAAATAAACATAACAGATTTTACATCGAAGTTGAGCCCCTTGACAAAAACATAATCGAAGCATTGTATAACAATGAAATTCCTCAAAATGTTAAAAAACACAAAAATGAAGCTATTAAAAAATTCCAGGAACTTGGAATGAGTAAAGAAATCGCAAAAGGTGTATTTGGAGTACAGGGACTTAACATGATTGCTGATACCACAAAAGGAATCCAATATTTATTTGAAACCCGTGAATTACTAAAGGAAGCTTTTGTTGAAGTTATGAAAAGTGGACCTACAGCAAATGAACCATGCCAAGGACTTCTTGTAAGACTTGTTGATGCAAAATTACACGAGGATGCAATACATCGTGGACCTGCACAAGTAATACCTGCAGCTCGAAATGCAATATATGGTTCAATGACAATTTCTGATCCAATTATTCTTGAGCCAATGCAAAAAGTATTCATTAGCACTCCGCAAGAACTTATGGGAGATGCATCTAAAGAGCTAAACCAACGAAGAGCAGTGGTTCGTGACATGCAAACAGAAAAAGATATGGTAAACATCGATGCTAAAGCACCAGTTGCAGATATGTTTGGATTTGCATCTGCTATAAGAAGTGCGACAGGCGGAAGGGTTCTTTGGAATACTGAAAACATGGGATTTGAGCCACTACCAAAACAGCTTCAACCGGAAATAGTAAAACAAATAAGGGAAAGAAAAGGTCTAAAGCCTGAACCAAATCCAGCTAGTTACTATATGGATTAAACATCCATATTCATTTTTTATTTTTATTAAAAAATTCAAAAACGTTAAATTAAGAATGATGTTACCCTACTTGGAGATGCACCATGGATAGAGGAGTTATACCAATTAATAAAGAATTTGAACTTCACTTCAATTATTATGAACGAGATCAACATTTCAAATATTTTAACAGAAAATTTGAAATCATACTTGTAGAAAAGAAGACACTGAGAAAGAACTATATTATGCATATGGACAATGCAGATCCCAGGCAGATGATGCCGCGTGTTTACAAAGCATCAACAGGGAAGAAAAAACACGAATTTGGAATTACCACACTAAACTGGAATGATATTAAAACAAAATTCACCGATTATATAGTTGCAGAAGTTGGAGAAAAACAAAGAGGAAATGTAAAGAAAGCTATTGGTAAGCTTTCATCTCCAAAGGTCTAGTACTCAGTTATTTTATATTTACCATGCACTGGTTCATAGATTTGACCTTGACGTTTAAGTCTATCAAGTGCCTCTTCGACTTTACCAGATTCAAGACCTTCAATTTCTGATTCTCTAATAATATCCCCTCGCATTGCATTGCCATCCTTTGCTTCATCGCTTAATCTCTTAATTACATCCATAATTGTACGCATTCTATCATGCTGACTATGACTAATACCAGTTGCAATGATGTCAATATCAAACTTACCAGTCTCACGATCCAATCCAACTCTTCGCAGGTATTGATCTATGATATGAATTGCTCTTTTTGCATCCTCAACAGTTACTTCTTGAGAAAGTCTAATTCTTGCCGATGCCTCAGAAAGTCTAACAAATGCTTCAAGCTGACGAGGGGTAAATGTAACTGATTCTTCAGATGATGCTCTGAAATCAACATAGTAGCTTCTCAACATATCAAGTGCTTCATCTGTCATTACAGGGAAAATATTTCTTTTTGCATAAGCAATATATTTTCGAAAAAAATCAGGAGCAATTGTTGGAATTATATCTTTCATAAAACTTTCTTGTTCTTTTTTTGTGTGTTTTGATTTTTTAGATTTTGCAATATTTTCTGTTATTTCTCCAGCTTTATGAGCTCGCAATATATGAGTTGCTAGATCTGTGTCAGTTGTTTTATTTGGTTTATCAAGAATTGAAAAAATCAGATCAAAACGAGAAATCAGAGCCGGTGGCATATTTATTTGTTCATGCATCGGCAAGAATTCATCAAAACGTCCAAGCTTTGGATTTGCTGCAGCGAGAATTGCACAACGAGATTTCAGAGTTGCATTTATTCCTGCTTTTGCAACACTAATTTCTTGTTGTTCCATTGCCTGATGCATAGCGCTTCTATCAGTTTCTTCCATCTTATCAATCTCATCAATACATGCAACTCCCATATCTGCAAGAACTAATGCTCCTGCCTCAAGTGTCCACTGACCTTCACCAAATTCATCTCTAACAGCTGCAGCCGTTAAACCAGCAGCAGTTGATGCTTTACCTGAAGCATAAACAGATCGAGGTGCAAGTTTTGACATATAATAAAGCATCTGAGACTTTGCAGTACCAGGATCGCCAACAAACAAGGTATGAATATCTCCTCTAATCCTTGTTCCATCTGGCATCTCCTTTGCAAGACCACCGAATAATTGTAAAACAAGAGCCTCTTTTTCAACATTTAAACCATAAATCGTTGGAGCAATACTCTCCGTCATTTTTTCATAAAGTCTTGGATCTTTACTAATTTTAAGGATTTCTTTTTCGTCTTCAGGGGTAACATCTATTTCTTCAAATGCTAGCTCCTGGCTTTCAATACTATTTGCATCCATTGTTTTATCAAAAGAAGTAAGTCTAAATGTTCCTCTTCTTCTTTGCATTGAATGCAATACTCCATTTACCACAACCCTGTCACCTGGCGCAATCTCTCCAACAAGATCATCCTCTAGAAAAACACTGATTCTCTCTGGCTGCGCACCGCCGCGAAGACCCTCAGGATTTTCTTGTATCTCAATTTTTTGTGAATCAATAAATTGAGAGAGATTTGTTAAAAGCTTGAATGAAGAAACCCGTCCACATCCACCCTGATCCTCATAACACTCCGATGGCTCTTTTAGGATATCTTCCTCTTGTTCGATTCTTATAACTGCTCCACATTTAGAACATTGAAAAGCTCCAACCTGAAGTTTTGGTCTAACCTCAGTTCGCTTTTTTACAAGACCATCGATCGCCATAAATTTACCAAGATGATTTGCACGAATTTTTCTAATAATTAACTTACTTGTATCTGGTAAATTAGTAATTCTAAAATGTAACTGAATTTTATTTTCAGAAGCAACATCAATCTTTTTCAGTGCTTCTTCACCATTAAAAAGAGCTTTATAAGGCTGACTTAAAAGGAGTTCTGCAAGTTCAGAATCTGCTTTATCAATATCCCAATAATCAACAAACAAACTACGTTTTTCAGGGTATTCAAGAGCAACTGTTTCAATGTCTGATTTACAATGTTCCTCAAAGAACTTTTCCCATTGCGATACTAAACTCTCATCCTTTAACAGTCGTACCAAGTTTTATTCCCCCACAAACGGTAAAAAAATGATAACGGGCTTCGTCTTATAAATATTTTTAGTAGGTAACTTAAACTATTAATTTTTAGCGGGTGTAGAAAGTCCGCGAGTGGTTGCACGTTTCATCGATTGACTACCCATATGCCTTCTTGACCCCGTTAACCCTTTGAGCATCAGCAGTTTGCGATAAGGCTGCTCACTTCCGTGCCTCACCCGGTTTCCGCAGCTAAGATATACATATGACCCTCCAGTCACATACAATACCACCTCTGATCCCATAGGACAAGGTCTCATCGTCAACAAATGGATCAATAAATGCTCGTTACATCGCCTCTTGGTTTCGACCCCGGCTAAAGGCGATTTCCGGTAACAGGGAACGCCTACCTCCCCGGTCTATTCTACACCTATCGCCAATTTTGTTTTTACAGTGATCTTCGCATTATTGTAAAAATGTTTTTAAAGAATTGGTAAAAGATAAATGCTAATACTACTGCTAGAAAAGCAACATCTCTAACAATATCGAGAAATTCATCTCCACCATATTTACCAGCATCAATACTATCAATTACAATGAAATAAGTTAGTAATGCAACTAAGAAAAACAATATTACATTAATATAAATTGACCATTTATACATTACCTTTTTTGGTGTTTTACGAATGATTTCTTCAACCATATTAATAACTCCTTACAAACAATGCAAATAATATCTAGCTATTTGAAGGTTATGCTTTAAAATATTTACAGAAAATCAGTTAATTTAGTAGTTTTTGCCTTATCACTCATGAATAAAGAGTCAATTGATTTCTCTACCAAGGTTATCCGTTGTCTAGCATAGGGTGATATATTGTATCTCTCTGCTATCTCTTTTGATATCTCCAGGTATTTTTTAACAGATTTTTCATGAACCGTAAGAGTGAGTTTCCCAGTGCATTTAAGACATACTCCCTGAAGAGGTGGTCTACGGTAAACAATATTACAGGAAGGGCAACGAACCGATTGTTTACTAAAAGCTCTCATATTACCAAGCATATCTGGTAAAAAGTGTCTTTCAATGACCTTGTAAGCAACATCAGCTTCATCTACTGCTCTAATCTTTGCAGCGAGATTAAGTTGGGCGTTCATTTTATCCATCATAGTTTTTAGAGATTTGTAATTGGACATTTTTGGACCTTCGTTTATATTATTAGTATCATGTGTGAATCCGAACTGTTCATATTGTAATGCAGTTCCAAGTCTAGAAGATACCAAGCCCATGCAGGATTCAAGTTCTTTTGAATGTTCATGTCTGGTAGAAGCTTCGTAGAGTTCAAGTGGGTACTGTGCAAGAGTATCAACATTATGCGCCTCTTTATCAACCTCTGATGGGTCAATACGAGTTGTAAGAATCAATGGTAAATCCATCTTACCTCCACGTTTGTCTGGAATATATGAGTGAGAGAAGTTTATCAGTGCATCCATTAGAAGCATCAAACCATCTTCGTCACCATCTGCGTTTCGACGTTTCGATGCATGATAAAACGGATGGGCAAAACACACCTGGGCATCAGTAAAACCAATTATCCTTGAAAGAGAACCCGCAGAAGTATGAGGTGCAAGACCAACAGTGAGATGCCCTGTTAGATCCACTAATTTTTTAATTTTATAGAAGCGCTTTAATCCGTAGAACTTAGCTAAAAGATCATCTAGAAATCTTGTAACTTGGGCAAAATATTCTGCACAAGCTCTAGATATTACAACATCTTGAACCTTTAACTCACAGATTTGATTTCTATCCTCAAGATCATTTCCAAGATAATCTTTCGTATATCCTAATTCTTTTAATCGCTCAATAGAAACACCAATTTCATTGGGTTTGAAATGTGTAAGCGGTGCATCGGTCATATCAAATCTTGTTGTCCCATCTTTGAAAACATATACATTATGCTTAGCTCTCAAAATACCTTTTTCAAGTGGTTCAGGAGTCTTGTGTTTTGATATTGTCCCAATAACTCCCTTTATGGTTTCAGGTAGAGTTCTTTCTTTAATATTCTTCTGGGCAAGCTTAAGTTCTTCTGCTAACTTTATATCAAAAGTCTCAATTCTGCCCTTTCCAACTACAGTATGTTCACCGCATGTACAAAATAATCTATGGGTCTTCTTTTTACATTTAGGACATAGCCTAGCTCCCGCTTCTACTTCTATTGTTCCTAGATCTGCAGCATTTCTAACGAGACGTTGATTTCCACCGAAGTTACCAATTGGGAATAAAACATGTGGTGGTGGTCTCATCTTGCGGGCTGCTGCTTTTTCAGGTCGGCCCATTCTTGTACCAATGCGAAATGGTGCACGTGGTCTTACTGTGATTCCTGCAAGTTTAGTTATAATATCGACGATGTCTTCTTTGTTTTTTAGGTTTTTAATTCTACTTGTTTCAACGATTTTATTGTCTTTAATTTCTAAACCGCAACATGCAATGATTGGATTAGAATACCTGTCCAATATTAGATTTCCATCTCTATACTTATGAAGAGCACCCAGCTCAATAAGGATTCTTTTTATTTCACTATCTTTGGGAAGTATAAGCATAGAATCCTTTCCAATTGCCCCATGTTCCTTTACATAATTTGAAAGTAAGACTAAATCATCAACTGTAATATCATGCCAGAATAGATTGTAATACGGATGTAGCGGAACACCATATTTATTAGAAATTTCAATTGCATCATCCCAAGTGGGTTCATTGAGGTCAAGCTCCCTGCCAAATTCTTCAGTGATTTTTTTACTAGTTTTTTCTTCTGCTTCTTTAATCCCAGTAAACGAGTATTCCTTTGGTAAACAACCAAGTTTTTTCTGAAGATCCTGAATCCACCATTCATAAACATAACTAGAGTCAGGTAGCAAAGCATTATTCTCAATAAATTCCCCAAATGGAATAAGGATTTCGCCAAGATCAATTATTTTTTTAATATCAGCTTTCTTAATTTTTTTTACATCATCGATTTGAATTAAATCTCCATTTTTAAGTAGAACAATTGGACCTTCTACAGTTGTACATGGAGTACCAATGGTTCCTTTTCCAGGTCTCTCTGTTTTAAGTTGTGTTCCAACAGCAATGAAGTTATCAAGTACAGATATAGAAGCAGGATGTATCGCAGTTGAAGCAAGTCCTGCTGTTCTAGCTCTTCCATAACGTAATCTAAAACCGCCCTTTCTAGAGGGATGTGAAAAAACAGGTCTACCCGCAATTACATCACCGATGTATTTTGTAGAAGAAAGAATCTCAGGTATTTTTTTATCATCTTTCTCGCCGTTTTCATCTTTGTGTACAAAAATATCTAAAAAATCCCATCCCTTGAGTTTAAGTTTTTTTACGTGTTTTAAAATCTTAGGTGCCTTAAGACAAAGACCTTCAGCAATTACAAGACAAGCGCCGCCTCTCAATCGGTTTGTACCAACTCTTGGCAGATCTCTATATCCTGTAACTTCCTCATCCTCGGTTCCTTCACCATCAACACAAATTGGGCAGCCTCTTACAATTTTGTCAATTTCATCAACTGAGGGGGTATACTGTAAATGTTGAACTCTTTTGTAGAGAGGAATTTCTTCTTTGTAACGCTCAACTTCTCCATCAGTTGGTTTATACTTATCTATACCCATCTCTCGTCTAACAACATCTGCAATTAGAACGCTCATAGCCTGACCAGTTCCACCAGCGCTTCTAATTGGTCCTGAGAAAAATAAATCAATATATTCTGTTCCATCTTTGTTTTTACCTAGTTTAACCTCAGCTATTCCTTCAAGAGGCGCAACAAGAACACCTTCGGTAAGTATCGCAAGGCCTGTTCGAACCGCTTGGTCGATTGCGTCTGCAGATCCTTTGAATCTGTATTTTTTTTCATTTACAATTTCTTTTGCTATTTCCAATGAGACGAGTTCTCTATTGCCGATTTTTTTTGTAGCAGCTCGTATTTTTGGAGCTATTCCCTTTGGCCCAACTAGTTGTTCTACTCGAGCAGCAATATCAAAAGCTTGGGGTATTTCAACATTGAATTCTGGGTCAAATCCTCTTTTTCTGGCGTCTGTGGCAATCGAATAACATAAGTCAATTTCTTCCTGTAATTTGCTAAAATACTCGCGCATATCTGAGCTAACTGCGATATTTTTTGATAGATCCTCACCCATGATAGGACACTCTAAAAGCTAACAAAAATTCTAATGCGGAAATGATGTTTAAAGCTTTGTGTATAAATGTTCTAGTTTCAATTTTATACAAAAATGTTAAGACACATATTTTTATACTAAAGTTGGTGAGGAGCTGAAATTTGGTAAAGCAGAAAAATTTCTGAGTATCTATGCGATCTTGACTAGTTTTTTAATTATCATCGGAAGACATATACTAATTACTTCAAAGCTAATATGCAACCCATGTTATAGTTGTGGTTGTGACTTAATTGATATTGCTTATCCACTTCTTGCGGCTACCATAGTAATTTTTACAGTAATAGGGTTAGGTTTCTATTTTTACTTAAGAAAAAAATCAAAAAAGTAAGATTTAAAATAATTTTTATAAAAAAATTTAAATATAAATTACGACAAAGTATATTGTATATATGTATAGTCAAAAACTTTTAAATCTTGAAATCAGAAATGCAATATATAATTTCATTTTGAAAAACCCAGATATACATTTTCGCAAAATTGCTAGGAAAAATAAAATTCCTCTAACAACCTTAGGATATCATATACGACTGCTTAAAAAACATGATTTTGTTAAAGAAAAAAGCGAAAATGGCTATACTAGATATTATGCATTAAAATATCTTAAAGAGCAGGACAAAAAAATTCTAAGCTTATTTAGACAGGATGCTCCAAGAACTATAATTTTACTTCTAGGTCTTTATGCAGAATTATCTCAAGTTGAAATAATACGATTAGTAAATAGATGGGAAAATCATCCGTCAAAAATTGGCGTTTATCTAAACAAGCATCAAACTACATTATCATATCATTTGAATAAGTTGATAGGGATGGGTGTCATTGAAGCAATTCCAAATGGTAATGAAACAAAATATGTAATCAAACATCCAGAGCAGATATATGAGTTTATTACTAAATATAGTAATTTTATATTAAATGACGCAACAAATAGAATTATTAAACATATGGAAAATCCAAAATTAAATGTTGTAGATTCTATAACAGATGCTATTTTTGAAGTTTTTCCGCATCCATATTATGGATAAGAGCTAATTAAAATTAATTCAATTATTTTTAAAACTTCTTACTAAAATCCATCATTGTTACATTACCAGTTTTAAGATCAACAATCGGTAGTTTAGCAGAATCTGGAATGAAATTAAGCATCTTTTGATAACTAGTTTGAGACTGCCAACTAGATGCATTCATAAGAGTTACACCACGATAATCACTAATTTGAGCGAGATGAACATGACCTGTAACAAAGATATCAGGAATTCTATCAATGACCATATAATCAAGATGCTCTGGAGCAAGAGGGGTATACCCGCCATAAGTAGGTGCAAGATGATGTTTTCTTAGCATTACTTTCATAATTTCTACAGGCTCGTTGTATTTCAAATGCTGAACATTAGTTGCAAAATCTAGAAGACTTTGACCATGATAGGCTAAAACCTCAACACCATGTAAAGAGAAATAACATGGATTACCAACAAACGTCATATTCATGTCTGTAAATAAATCCTGTATTTCTTTTTCAAAAGTAGGCTGCGGCTCAGCTGGTCTTACTGCATCATGGTTTCCAGGGAGCATTATCAACGATATGTGTTCTGGAATAAGTCTGAGCTGTTCGGCAAGTGCCTCGTATTGTCTATACACATCAACTATTGAAAGTTCTTTATCTTGATTTGGATAAATACCTATTCCATCTACTACATCTCCTGGAATCACTAGATATTTTATCTTTCCTGCAACATCCTTTTGTCTCGAGTTACCAATCTCTCCATTTATCCATCTTAAAAAAGCCTGCCATTGATCCTCCATAAATTGTTTACTACCAATATGAATATCTGACAAAAATGCAGCATACAATGGGACATCAGCTTTATGTCTCTCATTTTGAATGCTAATATCAGGGTAAACAACGTTATGAATTACAATCAAATCACCGTTTTTGCTAAGTTGACCTCTTATTCCAACTATTTCATCCAGAACAACTTCATTTGCCAACTGTAAAGTATCGCGGTTATTTTTCAACGCTATGCAAGTTGCAGTTCCAGTTTCATCTTCTAGCTCTATTAGTCTATGACCATTTGTAGTGGTTCTAACATCTTTTATTATTCCAACCATTTGAACATCCTTCACGCCACTGCTCTTAACTCTGTTGATTGGAATAGCATTAGCTAGTTCTCTCCTTTGGTTTCTAAGTATCCTTCGTAAAGAATTGTATCGATTAACAAAAAGTTTAGTAAAATCACTTGTGGTTCCTTCACAGACGCTATTACCGGTTACATCTTTCATTATGTTGATCTCAGGATCATATTCTTTGGCTTTTGGCTTCCAGCCTTTAACTTTTTTTATGTCTATTACTTGTGGAACTTCATCTTTTCGTGGTCCCTCATCGGGGAGTTTTATCTGGTCTTCTTTATCAGGATCATCATACTCTATTTCAGTCTCCTCAAAGGTTTCATATGACAATTCACCACTAAATATTTGAGAAAGCATCTTAGTTTGTAGATCGTTTATTTCCTGAGTATCTGCAGTTGGTTTAGGAGTTTCTTTCTCTTCAGTTATTTGTTCAATATCTTTGATATGATCAATGGTTAAAACAAGCGGAAACTCCTTTAAACTTTTAGTTAAAAACGATGTAAATTCAGTAGGATTTTCTTTGGACAATATGTAATCGAGAGAGTCGGGTTGTACGAATGTACCATACTCTGAAAATAATTTTATTATTGAATTCATCCTACCATTCCCGTAAAAAATGATTCCAAAAAAATGTATGCAATCAAGGGTTTTTAGAATTGCGGTCGTAAAAAATTAAGCTCTAAAAAGATTTTAAACAGC
>Ga0114923_10003247_pt1 | contig 10988 bp, 13 predicted proteins | sample SumtaG_FD_89578 | JGI IMG/M metagenome (GOLD analysis project Ga0114923, IMG submission 89578) | Deep subsurface microbial communities from Indian Ocean to uncover new lineages of life (NeLLi) - Sumatra_00157 metaG | ecosystem: Environmental > Aquatic > Marine > Oceanic > Sediment | place: near...
ATGACAGTGTACAGGGGTGCTGGACCCAAGGGGATGGCTGAAATGCGCCCTAGCGAAGGTGGAGCTTATGGTCCGGGAATCTACTTCTATGACAACGAGAGAGACGCCACTTCCTACGCAGGCGTAGGAGGCGGCTTAATCATAGGAGAAGTGGACACAGACGACCCAGATGTAACCGTAACCGATCCCGTACCAGTAACACTTCCCGGATCACCCAATATAGTCCTCCGTTATCACAGAATAATTGTGGTTCGAGACCCATCAAAAGTCCGTATTGTCCAAAAGAAGAGCAACGTCTAAATCATCTTAATACGATAACTTCTAATAGCGCCCATGATTTCTTCCAACCTAACAGGATCTTTCCGCACTCCAATGTTGGAAGAACTCAACACATTCGCAGAAACGAGTTCCTCATAAGAAACCCTATAACTCTTGAACAGTCCGAAGTCTTCTCCATAAATCAAACAGAGATCTTGCTGCGACAACACCTTGGATACCAGATCGTAGAACTCCGAGAACACAACCGCAGCCAACCCTCTTAGGTTTTCTCCTTTCCAGACGAACTCCATTGTTGTAAGGTGCTCCATTTTTACGCCTTCGCAAGGTATCAGAAATAAATTGTGTTCTCTGCTAGACAACACACAATGGTGATTGGGCAAATCTTTCCTAGTGGCTGCTAAGCATGACTCATCCCACGGTATTGTTTGTTCAACCACTATCTGTGGCTTCCCCCAATCGTTAACCTCGTGAGTGTGCGCACAATACTCTTCATCATACAAACAATGAATCATGTTGGATTGATAAGCCTCTATGAAAGCAAGAGCCTTGGGTTGTTTCTTGTAGTAAAAAAATCCGAAGTTGTTTTGAACACAAAACCTATCTCCAGAAAACTCAAGTGGAAACGGATCAGCCCTCCAGAAACAATCAACATCAGCATAAAGAATCAGATCGTGTGGCGTAGAGTCTGCAAATTTAACCACATCCGAAACCCGAGAACAAAATTTGTTAGTATGGTTTTCTCTAGCCACGTCGTGCTTGAACAACTCAAACTCCCATGGAACCACCTTGAAGTTGAGTTTCTCTGGGAATTCACCCCAGTTACGTCCCTTTCCGCATTCGAGAACATACACTGAAACAGCTTGGTTTACCGCCCTCAATGTAGCGATTGATGCCACCACCGGCAACGTCAAATCATCATATGCAGAACGTGCAGAGAGTGGCCAAAAAACATGATAGATCATAGCTGACATGAACACCTACAGGAATGTTATCCTCGGAAGAAATCCACCATGTTTTATCACTGCGCTCATAAACTCAGGCTTGCCCCCTGACTTACTTTTAGACAACGCAATGTTAAAGAGCTTGTCATGGAAACTAACCTTCTTCACAGATCTTAAAAAACGCAAGTATCCTCTGTAGATTAACTTGAAATCACTTTCTGACAAAACACTCTCAACCAGATGATAAAATTCCAACATAAGGAATGGGATGAATCCCCTCAAATGATAACAACCATCCCATTCAACGTTTAATCCAGCCGGATGGAACATTTTTGGATCTTCACATCCCCAAAACCCATGCTCCTTTTTAGATATAGAGCAACAGCAGTCGGGGATGTCTTTATAAACCATCTGCAAACAAGGTTCGAGCCACATTCGTTGTCTCTCCATCCCACCTGTATCCCACCTGTTGATTTTGTGAGCACGACGACAAAAATCATCATTGTACAATGACGTAATCAAATATGATTGAAAAACATCAAGAAACCAGTTTGCCTCTGAAGAGTTTTTGTCGTAGTAGAAAAACCCAGTGTTGTTGTTGAGACAAAAACGTTTTTCTCCAGCACAATCCAACGGCAAAGGATCTCGGAGCCAAAACACATCGGCATCCGAGTAGATGATCAAGTCTTCGGGGATCTGCTTGGCGAATTCATTGACATCACTCAACCGAGAACAAACCACAGATGACTTACTCGCCGAGTGAAGCGCAGCATGATGCTTTTTCTCCAACTCGAAATCAGCGTAAACCACACTGAAATGAAGCTTTTCGGGGAAGTGAGACCACTCACGACGAACTTGCCCGCATTCCAAGACATAGATGGGGATGGTTGGATTGACCGCCCTCAAAGTAGAAATTGCAAGGACTACAGGAACCTGCATATCGTTGTAAGCATCCCTGCCATTATCTCTCCAAAACACATGGTAAATCACCGCTGGCTTCATGGGAGTATCTATCATCCAACAAAAAAAGCCCAGTGATGCACTGCACATCACTGGGCCACCGCAACGAAGACGGTCTAGGTGTTGTCTACATCATCCGGTTGCATGTAGCTGTCGATATCTTGAGAGCCATCATCCTCATGAGGATCATACTCATCTTCAAGACCTTCTAGAGCCTCGGTTGATGGACCATACCCATCGTCGTATGAACCCTCGTCGTCCTGTTCCTCGTCGGCCGTTGCCGTCGAAGTCTCGGGAATTTGCCATGTGCCCTCGGTTACCATGAACTCCCTGATAACCTTGAGAGGATCACGTTCTCCAGCCAAAATCGCTGCTGCGGTCCCCCGCATAATAGAGATGTATTCAGCAGGAATAACCTTGCCGCAGATAGGGTCGGCGCTCTCCCCGTCCAACAGAGGTTCCAACTGTTTCACGTAAAGCTCCAAGATTTCCGCCTTGGGCAGCACCTTGGCTTTACGTGGCTTAACGTCAATCTTCGCAGCGCCTTTGTCGACGTGACCGGCTGTAAGATTGCCAGCGTCATCTGTGGCCTTATCTCGCTTCTTGCGAGATGTTTTAGCCTTATTAGATGCCGAGGCGGCTTTCTTAGCCGCCTGTGCCGCTGCTTTCGGGTCAGTGGCCTCTTCGGCATCATCGGCAAGCAATGCAGCCGCATCCTCATGTCGATCCACATCTAACTGTAAGAGGCGGATTTTTTCTTCAGTCTCCTGTTCCTCAACGAGAATCGTGCTCTCGAAGATTTTTTGTCGATCCGCCGGTTGGTAACTGAAGAACCTCACGGCAGTATTACGACTCACCCTTCCGCTGAGTAATCTCTCGAAAACATCTGCCGGAAGATCAGTACGAAATGAAGCGGTCTGGCTGACCCACGTATCGTTTGAAGCCAGCAGATACTTGATCTCGTTCTGCTTGAGCCCACGCCTGCTAAGGCGCTCTACTACAGCAATCTCCTCTGCAAGAGTAAGAGGAAGCTGCTTACCATTCTCCGTCTGGCAAATTCGCATTGCCTTTTCGTCGGAGATATTGAAGAAGACATTGCACTGAACAGCCTTGAAACGTTTGCTAGCAGGCTGAGTTGGCGACAATTCACTCGCCTTAACGACGAGCTTTTCTTCTGTAAGACAATCATCATGATCGAAGACACGAACTTCGACCTCGTCACCAGTGTGTTTGACCACTTGGACAAACTCATCCAAGAGGAGAGCTGCCGTCTTCGCCCGCCACTTTACTGGCGGCGAAGCGTTGGGAACTCCACAAGGAACGTTCGACTCCACCAGCATGAGAAGCGCACGAAGACGGCGCTCACCAGCAAGCAGTTGAACGTCCTTGAATTTTGCCACAGACCCAGTTGCACGAACAACCGGATACTCCAAGAGTCCGTCGATACGGATGGAGCGGCACAACCCCGCCATAGACTCGGCGGTGAAAGAAGCAGGGTCACGAGGATTGAAAAAGATCTGCTCGTGTTCGTGACCTGCAAGTGGACGTGGTACAATTTCGATGGACGAGATCGGAATTAGAGGTTGCTGACCATTGCCATCGTTCTGGTCAGCCTTTCGTGGCCTGCTGGATGACGCTTTCGCCGATTTCTTGGCGGCCATAGGGAATCCTTTCGTCATTTCAGGGTAAAATCTCTCCCAGCGAGAACGCTCGCTCATTTGAATCCAGCCCATACTGGACAGTCCGCCTTCCAAACTTCATGCCGGAAGCGAACTTGGTCTTTTCCTCCTTCTGTTAAGTGTGAAATTTGCCCAAAACCTGTTCTAGCACACGAGGAACAAGCAAGTCAATGTGAGTATTGGTCAAAAACGATAATTCTTTTTCCCTGCTCGACACCTCACTTGCCAATCTACCTCATATTGGTTAGATCCCCAGTTATCGAGTGATGACTCCCTCCTCCGAAGGACTAGACCCTCAATCAATCCCTCCCCGCCGCCCTTTAACCCGCCTTTGGGATGAGACCGGTAGGGGCAGAATTCTTCAAAATGGAGAAGGAAGTTCTCGAACCCATACTCTGCCATCCAAATGTGTTCCGAGACCTTTAATGCCACCCCTTCCTGACAAAAATCGGTCGGCTCACGACACACACCATTCAACATGTCTAGCCGCTCTAACTGACTGACGCCGATCAGGTATTCGGATAGCTGAAGAACATCAAAGAGCACCAATATCTTATTCTGAACAAGCTCACCATCAAGATAGCTAATACCAGATGGGAGCTTGAGCGCAGAAAGCTCTCTCCGAATCTGCGGGAGTTTGCTGGCAGAGTGCCACTTGTTATGGCGGGTGCCGAGATGAACGGTCTTTCCGTCGATGGCTGCTATGCAGCGGTGTCCATCAAACTTTCGTTGCCAAAGCCATAGTCCACTAGATTCCTCATCGTCAAGCTGACGAGGGTGGATTTTTGACTTGGGACGTGGCGGATAGATGTAGCGTGGCATATTTGGAATCTCCTATCGGGTTTCACCATTATACGGTGATCCGAGGAGTAAGTAAATTCAATCATCGAGTACAAATTTTGCATCACAATAACCGCAAGCAGCCTTGAATGGCTTGGGACCATCTGGTTTCTTGCCAACTCGAACGATATACGGAGGATCACAGTCGCAGACGTACTTGTACTGGAACTGTTTGGTGGGCTTGGAGGCAAGATCCTTTTCGATCTTTCTCTGATGCCTAGCTAGATCGTTATCGGGAATAACGATCTGTCGATAAACGGTTTTGCGTCGAGAAACAGCTTTTGTTTCTGGTTTACGAAGCTTCTCTGCGCTGACACAACTAGATGAAGTCTCTCCCCACCCCCGAGTAGAATGACAAGTGACAACCAGACCAACAGCCAAAGCGGCGTTACAGAATCCGATTTTATGATATTGATTGCGAGTTACATCATCTATCTTGTCGCAATGATTGGAAATGTGAACCATGACATGAAGGAGTTCATCCAATACATCAACCTTGGTCGCCGAAGAGAACCCAGCCCCAATTTCTATGATCGAAGGAGAAATGAAAAAGAAGACTTGTTTTCTAGAGTAGTTGGGGGAGAATCTTACAGCAGGGAGACGACTATTGAATAATCCTTTGTTTAGTTTGGCATATGCCATCCGTAAGTGTTTAATCACACAAACACCTTTTGGGGTTTTCGTTTTTGCCACTCTGTTCCTTGGCGTGGAGGGAGTTCCAAACCATCAACCCGCAGAGCACGAAATGTAGTCGCTGTGTTCAAGAGATCTTTCGAGCAAAACTCTTCAAAAAACACCAGTTCGACTTTGGTTCCTTGCTTAGTCAACAACGGGATGATCTTAGCAAGTTCCGGTCTGCCAGATACGAGAATCAAAGTTTCGCAATCGAGACACATGCTGCACATATCGTAGGCAATTTCCAGAGGTCGCCGTACACTGTTCACGGTGACAACTTCAAACCCAGCATGTCGCAACACATTGTGAAAACCACTGCGGCTGTCACCTCCACCACAGTACACACGTGATTGATTGCCTTCCCGTTGAGCCAGAAGCCAGTTGTTCAGACGTTTGAAGTCATATCTGATCTGTAGGCCCTTGATGGCTCCCAATAACGAAGCGTTGTCGATGAAGACACACACCCGCCTGTCGGAAGGAATCGAGTGGTCGATCATTAGCAGTCCTCCAATCCACTAGATAGTATTGCTTTGTTTTACAACCAAATTGCTAGCTATGCAAGCCTCCAATTATGCGGTTTTCTGTAAACCCAATGGCCCCAACGTGTTATGCTGGAAAATTCTGTCATTTACTTTGGGGGGTATCGTTGATACAATTGTGATCCGTCTCAACTTTTGTAACGAATGGACTCGAACAAAGGCCAACAAGGATGTATACTGCCGCCGTCTTGACGCCGATATCGGCCGACCTCTTGAAGTGGATCATGCGAGCCACCCTCCGTTTGGAGGACTCGGGTTTTGAGGTCAAAAATTCTCAGGGAGACCCCCTCCCCCACCACATGACCATCAATATGGGGCCTCTAGATGAGTCATTACACGACAGATCGATCATCGGATGTGAAGTGACCCTCACATTCGACAGTCTCGTCTACAACCACGGCCTTGGCGTGTGTGCCGCTCCAATAAACGAGGCCACAATGTTGTGGACTTTGGGAGATGGTCGCTACGAGCCTTGTCCCTTGAAGTCAAAAAACGCCCATCCTCACATCACTATCTGCATCAAGCCGGGGAGCAAGCCACAACTTTCGAACCAAATGTTGGACGCTGAGACTCCACATCCGGCTACGGTGCTAACCCAACTCGATCAAGGGCACACCTTAAAAGCATACATCCGAGAAGTGGGCGCATAAAAATAGCACACGCTGCCCAAGAATCGCTTTAGCACCACGCTTCGGCGGAAAAATCTTGAGCAACAGTGTGCTTATCTTGTTTACTTAGAAAAGACTTTGATTGCACACCGTAATGGCGGCAACCCACGCCTCACTTTGAGTGCTACAAAGCGAATTAAGCTTCGGACATTGAACTCTGAACTTACGCCATGTTGCACATGTGTAAGTCGCATCACTTTTCAAGCAATATAGTTGGATGTTAGGATCATCATTCTCATAGTTACCCACACACTTATTGCCTGTTACGGGTGTTACTGCTGCCATAATTTCCTCCATGGAAAACTAGTTCGAACTGTAAATATGTAGTCTAGCTAGAGGAAATTTCAGTTTAGCTCTTCATGTCAACTATGCACCGCTCACGGTTTTCTTCCTCCATCACATTCTTGATGGAAGGGTCTCTTTTCCAAAGACTTCCGATGGTAGACATGCCATCGTGCTGAACCCAACTATTGCGGCAAACAGCCTGTTTGAACCCAAATCGCTGCATTCTTCTGGCAAATTCCTCATCTTCGTAGTATCCATAAGGATACTCTTTCAGAAATCCGCCACATCGGGCAAACAACTGACGATGACACAAAACGCAATACATCGATAAATGTGCGCCTTCCTCCAGAACCACATGATCTAGGCTGTATTCTGACCGATCCCCTTTTTGAGCAGGATCTCCGCCAACAGGATTGTTAGTCATAGGGGACACCATTCTCACTCCCTGTTCTTTGAGGTTTAATAAGGTCTCCCCCAAGGCACGCAACCACCCTCCATCCTCCAACACACAATCTGAATTCACGAAGCAAACAAAAGGACTTTCGGTCTCATCAAAACCCTTTTTCAAAGCCCCTGCAAAACCAACTTGTTCCGGCATACGGATGGACTTGAAGTTGTTTGTAATACCCCGAGCAGTTGATGTCTTGGCGATATTTGCGGCCACGTTGACAAGGTAGTCCTCGTTAGGTGAACAATCATCCACCAAACAAAGCTGGAAGAAGTTGCTCCGTGTGCAACGGTAGATGCTCTCAACAAGTCGTGTGACCTTCTCATATTGACCATGGAATGGAATGATGATGTCTACTTGGTAGTTGAAATCACTAGCATCATTTACAGGACGAGAAACGAAAGTCTTTGTTGGCATTTTAGCTCCTTGAATTTAACAGAACACCTTGGAGTTCTGATGGACTGTCCAAGTGGATATACGAGAAATTGTCATTTTCGGCGACCTCTTCAAGAACGTTCTTTTTATAATGAGACCCAACTCCGATGAGGACGAACTTGCAGTTCATTTCTTGTTTACGAAGAACAAGCAGCAACTTGCGAAACGGTGCTTTGTCTTGAACTCTATCAGTGACGAATAACACCATTTGCTCTAGATCCTCGTCTTCGGCCTCAACCACATAAAAGGTTTGTCTAATAGCGTAATCTACGTTGATAAGCCAACCATCAGTCTCGTAATTGCTAATGACAGACACGGCCGAGCCAACGCCTTCCACTGGTTCCCAAACTTCAGGATGATACAGATAGAATAAATCTTCTCCTTCCAACGTATCAGTGGCAAATTGAGCTAGTTCACTCTTGACTGCATCAATTATCCTCTTCCCATCACCGTCCTGACGATAAGATAAATCTAGGACGAGGCCAAACATTCTTCCGACATGAGAGTCGAATTGCATTTCTTCCGCCTTTCTCTATGGTGTTTTCTAATAGGGTGATCATAGCTCTTTAACGGGTGCATGATACTAGCATTAGGAAAGTTCTCTGTTTCAGGATCGAGTTCTGGTTGCCATCGCATGGGAAAATATTCATACGCACCATGCCACTCTTGCTTCTCATCCCACGTGGCGAACACTCCCACATTGCCTCCGAACTGCCGACAGAGACTAGGATACAGATGTTCGTTAATGTCATAACCATTGTAGGAGGGGAAATAGCCACGGTCGAAGCCGTTCGTAAGAGACAAAAACTTGTTAAAGAAATCAATCTCTAACAGTTTCTTCATAAAAGAACCACTGAAGAATTGACAACAGCCTAACAAGTAGTAGACACTCCTGAACTCTTCTCCTATTAAAGATTCTATCATGGCAAGTTGGGCTTCATCCACTCGTCCGTCATTGCCCAACATCCACACGCCACGATCATCGGCCATCTTCAAATTAGCTTTGAACCTATCAGATGTGAATAATACATCTTCCTCTACATAGCAGTACCAATCAGCCTTTGGCCACTGTTCTGCCACATTTTGGAGTCCCAAAGCCACATTTCTGTATGGAGATTTAGCCACACCGTGTCGAAAGCCACAAAGCTTATCAACAGGCATACTCAAAAGCTCGAAATAGTCCCATTTGACCCCATCAATCACGAGTAGAACATTTCGAGAAACGTGTGTAAAAATCGAATCGATTGTATCTATAATAAGAGCATAATCGGAATGACCGTTTAGCAGCACCGCTATTTCCATAAAATCATAATAGTTTAAGAGAGGATAAAATGCCGGACCTTGAAAAATTAAACAAAGGCTTCGATCAGATGATAGATCTGATGGGAGAGATGAAAAAATCCTTATCAGACGAGCCACCAAAACAAGCTGCACCAAAACAAGAACAACCAAAGCAAGCTCCTGAAGCTGCCCCTGCCCCTGCTGCTCCTGAAGCTGCTGCAATCGAAGAGTACGATTACAGCAGCTTTGAACAACTCAAGAAAGCCATCCTAAGCGACAAGTGGCCAGAGGCAGTCAATCCGAACTTGATCTGCGACCCCAGTTCAGAAACAGATAAAGTTGAACGTGGCCGAGGTATCATTGAACTGATGATCGAAGAAGATCTTACTGGTTTGAAATTCCTAGACATAGGATGCGGAGAAGGACAGTGCGCAAATCTGACAACGGATTATGGAACTGAACTTTCAGTAGGATATGATATTTCTGAATTCCCTTCATGGACAGGCTTTGAGAAGCCAACAATGACGACTGACTTCGAGAAGGTCAAAGAAAACGCACCATACGATGTTATCATTCTTTTTGATGTCATCGATCACATTCAACAAGAAGACCCCGTATCGTTGCTTAACAAAGCAAGAGAGGTTCTCAAAGATGACGGCAAAATTTACATGCGAGTTCATCCATTCACTTCACGACATGCCACGCATTTGTATCACGACCTCAACAAGGCATATGCCCATCTAGTGTTCACAGAAGAGGAAATAGAAAAACTCGCACCGGGATCACAACACGCAGAAGCAAACAGCGGCGTCCTATACCCACTGCGAACTTACAACGAATACGTAGACAAAGCAAAACTCAAGTGTGTCAACCGGAGAGACATCACAGAAAAAGTGGAGCCATTCTTCAAGATACCGAAGATTGCTGAAAGAATCATAGGAAACACCAAAATGTCCAGCTTCCCAGAATTCCAAATGTCAATGCAATTCATTGATTATGTTCTAGGAAAGTAAGAAACTCATCTTCTGTCGTCTCCTTAAAATGCCCCTCATTCAAGAAGTAACGTGACTTGAATGAGGGGTAGTTTATTTCATGATACCATTTACGGAACATTGGACGATGTTGGTCTCTGTCCTGAACAGGAACCCGATATTGATCAATGATCTGTTCATAAGGTGCATAAACCACATACACTCTTGCACAGTCTGGCAGAATGTCGCCATCTTTATCAGAAAGATGCCACCCATCTAACACACACTTCTCTTCGACAAAGAAGTGATCCGAGATGAATCTCAGATTCTCATCTATAGAGAGACCCAACGTTTCGATAAGATGCCACGGAAATAAGGCATCAAAGCAAGAATAGTGATGATCGTCAAATTCCAAGGCGAACTTGGTCTTGCCCGAACAAGACATGCCAAATACCACTACCTTATCATCAGGTGGAGACTGCCAAAGGATCATGGTATATAAGATTAACATGATGAACAAAATATTTGGAATCGGGCTTACAAAATCTGGAACCACAAGTTTGCACCAAGCTCTTGTGATACTTGGGTTCAATAGCGTGCATTGCCCTTGGAGGGGAAGCCACATTAAACAGTTTCACAAGGCCGACTTTTCTTTCCCTCCATTAAACGAATATGACGCCATTTCACAGATGATTACTCCGTATTTTCGTGACTTTGACCGCATGTATCCCGGAAGCAAATTCATTTTCACAGAACGTGATTGGGAAAGCTGGAACAGGAGCATAAAACACTGGTTCAAAACAAGAATAGAAAGAGGCGTGAAGGATTTTAGAGTTTCATCATTTGGATGTTACAAGTTTGAACAAGACCACTTCTACGAAGTATTTCATGATCACAAGAGAGTGGTCGAGGAACACTTTGCAGATCGCCCAAACGACTTGCTTAGGCTCAATATTTGCGAAGGTGAAGGATGGGAAAAATTGTGCC
>Ga0114923_10003248_pt1 | contig 10988 bp, 11 predicted proteins | sample SumtaG_FD_89578 | JGI IMG/M metagenome (GOLD analysis project Ga0114923, IMG submission 89578) | Deep subsurface microbial communities from Indian Ocean to uncover new lineages of life (NeLLi) - Sumatra_00157 metaG | ecosystem: Environmental > Aquatic > Marine > Oceanic > Sediment | place: near...
CCCGCCGGAGGCATCTGGCTTTTCATTACACAATCCTGAAATAACCGCTGAGCACGCATCGGCGGGTGCGGGTAAAGTGACGGGCAGAGGTTAAACCTTCACCGGTGGGAGAGGCAATGGTATATGAGCAAAATCCTTCGCCGCCCAATCCCAAACCTGCTAAAGCCATACCGTTCTTCACAAAGATAGAGGTGTTCATTTTAACCGCCATCCGGTGCATATGATCGATATTCCTGGAATGGATAACAGCCGTATGAAAACAACCCCTTTCCAATCGATAGGCCAGGTCGATGGCGGCATCGATATCCTTTACCCGGATAAATGGAACCACCGGCATTAATAGTTCTTCTACGGCAAAGGGATGATCCGGGCCTGTTTCTGTAATAGCCAAACGCTTACTGGGGTCTACATCCATGCCGATTTGTTCGAGGATATTTTGAACATCTTTGCCTACCCATTGTTTATTGGTGTGCCCGTTTTCATCGAGAATGATTTTTTCCAGCCGTTTGGCCTGGTAACTACCCAGTTCGACGGCACCGTGTTTGATTAAGGATTTTTTAAGAGCTTCAGCCGCGCCGTTGGTAACGATAATCTCCTTTTCGATCACACAGATAATATTGTTATCGCAACTGGCACTGGTCACGATATCCCGGCCGGCTTTATCCAGGTCGGCGGTATCATCTACCACTACCGGCGGATTACCGGGGCCGGCAGCAATCACCCGCTTTCCCGATTTCATGGCGGCAGCTACCACAGCCGGCCCCCCGGTTACTACCAGCAGCCGTATACTGGGATGCTTCATTAAATTTTGGGCCGATTCAATGGTGGGATTCGATGTGGTGCTGAACAGGTTGGGCGGTCCCCCTTCGGAAATCACCGCTTTGTTCATAAGATCGATGGCATAAACAGAGGTTTTCTTTGCCGTTGGATGGGGATTAAACACCACCGCGTTTCCAGCGGCGATCATCCCGATGCCGTTGCAGATAATGGTTTCGGTAGGATTGGTACAGGGGGTGATACTGCCGATAACACCATAAGGTGCCCGCTCTTCCACGGTTAATCCCTCATCCCCGGTAAAAGCCACAGGCTCTACATCCTCAATCCCCGGGGTTTTTACAATAGCCAGCTCATTTTTTATCAATTTGTCTTCATACCGGCCAAGACCGGTCTCTTCCACTGCAATTTGTGAAAGTTCTTTTTTATGGGTCAGGCAAATGTCCCTGATGGCCTTAATGATGCGTTTTCTCTGCTCAACAGGCACGGATTTGTATTCCAAAAAAGCTCTGTCGGCAGCAGCAATGGCCGCATCGATACCCGGGAAGCATCCGCGGTTGCCGCCGGTCTGAGCCAGGGAAACGCCCGGATCTTGCCGTGGTTTCTCTTTTTCTCCAGGGTGTTCTTGTTTCGCTGGACTTCCCGGTGATGATCGATCGGAAGTTAACTGCTCCACCACCCGGTCAACAATGGCATTTATTTGGTTGTCAGTGATTTCCATTTCCCTGCGAAACCTTTACTTGACATATTGTTTTTCGCCATCGATTTCTAAGACATCCACGATTGCCATGATGACCGTATCTAGTGGTTTATCTTTTGTCAGGTCAGTCTGCCGGGCAGAGCTTCCGGCAGCGGTTAAAACCACTTCACCCACCCCGGCGCCGACAGAATCCACGGCGATGACAAAACTGCCGGTGGGTTTGAGATCGAGGCCCACGTGTTTAACAATGTGAAATTTTAGTCCCACTAATTTTTCATCTTTCTGGGTAGATACAACCGTACCTACAATTTTTCCCAACTGCATTGTACACTCCGTATGTTCGTATATCGATAAGTTCGTATTTTGAAAACGATTTACTTACTACCTGTTACCTGCCTTTTTGGGACTATTTGGGCCGCGGCCCAGTGGGAGATTGAGATCGATATTCTCATGGGGTCTGGGAATTACGTGGACAGCTACCAGTTCGCCTACTTTTTCAGCGGCCCTGGCCCCGGCTTCGGTTGCGGCTTTACATGCAGCCACATCGCCCCTGACAATGGCAGTAGTGTATCCACCACCAATTTTTTCATAGCCGACCAATTCAACCTTGGCCGCTTTCACCATGGCATCGGATGCTTCGACCATGCCCACGAATCCCCTGGTTTCAATCATTCCAAGCGCATCAGACATTCAGTCCTCCTATAAAATCAATTTCTATCAGAACTCTATTATAAAAGAAATACCAATGTATTTCAATAGACACACTCAAAATTTATAATTATAATTGCTAAAAAAAAACAGAAAAGAACTTGACAAAAACTTTTAAATTCTTTACTATTTACTTTAATTTTAATATTTTAATAAGAAAAAAGAAAAAAGTGTGGAAAAATGAGCTTAAAAGGATCGTTAGACTCAGTCAATTTAGCCGATATTCTGCAGTTGGTGTCTAATTCCAGGCAGAGCGGCCGGTTTGTTCTCACCAAAGACACTGGAAACAAGGGGTACATCGTCGTAAAAGGCGGAGACGTTATCCATTCGCAAGTGGATAATTTTGTCGGTGAGGACGCGGTTTTTACATTGATATCCTGGGGTAAAGGAGATTTTATTTTTGAAGAGGGCCCCGTTGAAGCTGAAACTACGATCAAACGATCGGTAACTTCTTTGTTGATGGAAGCAGCCAGGCGAATCGATGAATGGAAGTTACTGAGGAAGAAGATCGGGTCCATCGATGCCGTCCCTGAATTTAACGAGATCGACAGGCAAGAGCGAAGAAAAATTTCTCTCTCCACATTGGAGTGGCTGGTGATTTCCAAAATCGACGGCAAGCAAAGCATTGCCGATATCTCAAATAGTGCGGGTATTAATATCTACGATACTTCCCGGATCATCTTCGGCATGATCGCCTCAGGGTTATTAAGGCTTCAAAAATAACATTGTAAGGAACCGATTCCTACCCATCCAAAAGGTTAAAGGTTTTATGTAAAGCTGCCTCCCGGGGATTTGAAATAGAATTCTCCAGCGATATCCCCGATCTCTACGGTAATTTGCAGGTTGTATTTAGCCATCGATGGGGCATATATATCTTTCAGAAAATCAAGAATTTGTCTGCCGATCTCCTTTTTTAATTCAACCGACCGGCCTGCCAGGAATCGTACATCAAGGTGTATAAAAGCATTATTGGACTCCCCCCGGCCGATATAATAGTTATCTAATTTGATTGCCCTGCTTTTACAGTTGTCGATTTTTATTCCGCCGGTATTGGCCAGTATCTCGTGAAGGGTTGAAAAAATATTTTTAAAGTTAACGTCTCGATCGATATTGGCTGTATATTGAAACGTTAGCTGAGGCATCGCTGTTCTCCTTGATATGTTTTTTTATTTGGCCCACTTTTCTACCGAAGTTGACAGTTTTATCTTATTGCAATCATTTGGATTTGTCAAGACCGGGAGTGCTTCTGGATAGAAAGAATCAAAGTGAAGTTTTCATGTTGGCATGTACCGGGCAGGACTTCAGAACAGACGGTTTATGTACTTTGCCATCATTGTCGTCATTTTTCCACGTTTTTTGACGACGATCAAGCCAAAAATGTAAGATTTGGGGACAGGTGGAGAATTTCATCGAAAAATAGTGCGTCATACCAGTGGCCATTTTTATGTTTATAAAGACAGGCGTTTTCCAGTCAAGGAAGGTGGTGGCAAGGTTTGTTCTTACACCTGGTTTGAAAAGGGCTTTTAGCCCCTCGGCGAAGGGAGCTGGAGACTTTTTATTTGGCTTCCCCCATGTATTCCAATTCACTGCCACAAAATATTAACACCAATTTAACCACGGTGGTTTGCCCAAGGGTTTTCTTGAATCTCTTATCCCCGGTGTATTTTTTCAACTGTTCTTCCGCTTCTATTCTTAATTGCCGGATATTCTGCTCTAATTCCTTTCGGCTTTTGCCTTTTGTCTTTGGGATATACTTTATTTCCAACAGGTAGGAATACTCGATTCCCTCATACCTTGCCAGGAAGGGCTCCATAACTATATCGGCATAACCTTTATTTAATTCTTTTTCGCTGTGAATAATGTAGAGGTCGCTCAGTCCCAGGTAGACATTCAAAAAGGACTGGATGGATTTTTCTCCTGTGATCAAGTCCCTTAAACTCATACTCTCCTGCATCCGGCCAGTGATAAATTTCAATAAGGCTTCCCATTCTCCGTCATAGGCCATATCAGTCATTAAATCCGAATATTTCGACAGGTCCAGGGAAAATATGCCTGTTTCACGATAGGCTTCCTTTATATAGTCATAAAATAACCGTTTGATTGTTTCATTAGGGATTTCCAGGCGCAATTTATTTTTTTCCCGGGATTTAATGGTTAACAGTCCCAGGTAAAACAATAAAGATTTGAAATTCTCCACATTCATTAATTCCTCTAAAGGAAATCCTTTGGCAATAGCAGATGATGTACCGCCTTCTTCTATAATTTCTTTCAGTTTACCGAAATTTCCATTGGGAGTTGGCCTTTTTGTTTTATCCGTGTCTACAACGATCAGATGTCTTAATTTACCGTAATCGATTCTTACATTCCTATCGATTAAATCATCTGGGATTTCCTTTTCCGATAGGTAATTGTCAAGGAAGTACAATACCATATCGGAATTGAACAATCTTACATCATCTTTTTTAGAAAAAAGGTAATTCCCATACCATTGAGTCATAATTTCCATCAGGAATTGGGTAGGATGGTTTATGTATCCCATTGACCTGTAATATTCGATCATTTCAATCACATCTTCTTTGGTAAAGCCCAGTGTCCGGTTGAAATCACGATCCAGGGAAACATTTTTTCCAATATTGAACCCGCTGGTGACATCATCCATCGTGATAGGGGATACGCCGGTGATAAAGGACCGGGTGACCGGTGCATCCATCTTGCCGGTGCCGCTTTTCAATACATTAAAAAAGGAACGGAAAAAACCCGGCCCATGAGTCAGTTTTTGATAGGCATTTTGACCCCGAGTGGACAGGATGGTGTTGGCAAAATTGTCATATTCGTCGATAATCACATACAAGCGTTGGCGAGCCCCTTTGCAAATAAGAAATAGGTCGGATAAGACATCGGAGGCCGACTTACTGTCTTTTATTTTTTGGGTGTAATAATCCGTTTCCTGGTAGGCCGACAGGTACTCGTTGTATCTATCAATGAAAGCCACGGCGTTGCCCTGGATATGGTTAAGAAAGGAGGTTCCCATTTTATCCGGGGCCGGGTCTACAACGGAAAAATTAAGGAACAACACCAGGTATTCACCCCTTTCGTCGGTGGGATGATCATAAATCCATGTGCCTTTGAATAATTCCTCGAACCTGTCTTTGTAAAAAACGTCATAATAGCCTTCCATCACGGCAAGCAGCAAGGATTTCCCAAACCTCCGGGGACGAATAAAGAACAGGTATTGACCGGCATCTTTTATGGTTTTTAAGTAGGGGGTTTTATCAACATAATAATGATTGTCCCGTCGTATGAGCCCGTAATCGGAAATCCCATAAGGTATTTTTTTTACCGTCTCATTTTTACCGTGCATTTCGTACATCTTTGCTCCTTTGGAGTTAATTGTTTCAAAGTCGCTGTCATATTAATAACTTAGCACAAATGCAATAAAATTTCAACTGCCTGGATAGAAAGAATAGAAAAACATGGGAATATAGAAATTATAATCATCCCTGGCTGGCAATTAAAACGGTGCCAAACTAAAAAATTACTGACCGTGGTAATGTTCCACCTTCACCTGTCACCTGTAAAAATCCACATTTATCAAAGTGTACAATTTGAAATCCCGGTTATTTCAGCATTTCAAAAAAATATATACAAACAATTTAAGGAAGGGGAGAGGGTAGAAGGTAGAATGTTGCTCACATCCGAATTTTTTCCCAGGGGAAAAGCTTGACTCTTTTTCAATGTCAATGTATCATATTGACATGGAAAAAGAAACTGCATCCATGAGAATAGTAAATTTTATCCGCAATAAGGGCGGGTACGCCAGGATGAAAGAGTTGAAGGAAGCTTCTTTCAAAACGGCGGATATCAAAAAACTGGTGGCCGAAGGTGTTCTTGATAAAATTAAGCCTGGTTTGTATCGAATTTCCGGTCTTGAATATCCCGCGGATATCAGCCTTGGTTTTGTTGATATATCAAAAGCAATTCCCAGGGGCGTTATATGTCTCATTTCAGCGTTAAGTCATTATGAATTGACAACCTTTAATCCGTCGGAAATTTATGTGGCAATACCAAACGAAACGTATGCGCCCCGTATCATATACCCTCCGACAGTGGTTTTTTATTTTAGAGATAGGTTTTATAAAGCCGGGATTGAAATGGTGGATACAATTTACGGAAAAGTACGAATTTATAACCGGGAAAAAACCATTTGCGACATGTTTCGATACCGGGATAAACTGGGTGAAGACCTTGCAATAGAAGGACTTAAAAACTACATTAATTATAGACATGCGGACCTTTATCAGCTCCGGCAGTATGCGGACATATGCCGGGTAAAAACGACTATTATTCCCTATCTAAAGGCACTTGTCGGGTAAATTAAAAATGGCCGGAAAAGAAATAAAAGACATGACTGAATCGATAAGAGGTCGATTGAAAAATATTGCCAGGGAAAGTAAAAGAGATTTTGATGCGGTTCTGCTGCAATTTTTCCAAGAACGCTTTTTATACAGGCTTTCAGTATCTGCGTTTCAAGAAAATTTTATTTTAAAAGGAGCATTGCTTCTTATGATCAAAAGCATTACTCCTTTTAGACCAACGAAAGATATCGATTTTTTAGGAAGAGGAATTGGTGGGGATTCAAATCGGATAAAAACGATTTTTAAAAAAATAGCAGATATTAATGGTGGTGACGGTGTCCGTTTTGAATCTGAAGACGTTGAAGCCCATGCTATAATGGCAGGAACAGAATATGTAGGGATTCGCATAAAGCTCAAGGCAGCGATGGGGACTATTAGAAAAAAAATGACAATGGACGTTGGTTTTGGCGACCTGCTTATCGATGAGCCTGAAGAGCTTAATTTTCCCGTTCTACTTAACTTTCCATCACCCAAAATAAGATGCTATCCAATCGAAAACGTTATAGCGGAAAAATTTCAAGCGATGGTATGGCTTAATTTTCAGAATAGCCGGCTGAAAGACTTTTTTGATATTCTTTATCTTGCCGGTACAAATACGTTTATGTCAAAAAGGTTGCTCAACATATTGAATGCAACTCTTAAAAAAAGAGATACCAAAAATACACAACGAAACGTAATATTTTCAGAGGAATTCAAAAACGACAAAATGAAACAGATTCAATGGGCGGCTTTTTTGAGGAAAAACAAATTAGCATCGGAACAATCTTTTGCTGCAGTTGTAGATAAAATACAACAATTCCTTGAGCCCCTATTTGACGGAAGCCTGGAAAATAATGCTTCCTATTTCTGGGATAAAGAAAAATGGAAATGGGTAGTGGTAAGTGATTAAGGGAAACCAGTTTCTTTTTTTAAGGCAATGCATTACGTTGACATAGAAAAAGAGGCAAACGCAAAAGGAGAAAGTACCGAAAGAGTATTAGAGAAGGAAAACGTCACCTAATTAGGTAACCTTATTTTCCCCTGGCTATTGATAATTTGGTGACATAGTGATATAATTTCATTATGGGAAGACACGAAAAGTTCTTATTGAAAATTCTTAGCGGCTCTTCGGATAGTAATATTGATTTTGGAGACCTTAGTAATTTCCTGAAACGACTGGGTTTTTCAGAGTATCACGAGGCAGCCATCATATGTTTCGAAGAGCAGGCATTGTTGAAAAAATAAACCTTCAAAGAGAAGGGAGTAAAGCAAAACCATATCAAGTAAAACAAGTTCGGGATATTATCCAAAGATATGGATTAGGAGATTTATCAGATGTATAAATATGAGATCATAATGTACTGGAGTAACGAGGACAACGCTTTCGTTGCTGAAGTACCGGAACTCCCCGGTTGTATGGCACATGGTAGTACCCAGGAAGATGCTCTAAAGAACATCAACGAAGCTATGGAACTTTGGATTGATGTTGCTCGTGATCATGGGGATCCTATCCCGGAACCCAGGTGCCATCGTCTTGTATACGCATAAAAATGGGTTTGAACGCCGATATGCTGATGAACGCTTATTCGATGAAGCAAAAAAATCAATGTTTAATTACGAGTGAAAAAAATTGCCCTGGCACCTTTTCTTACTTACTGCCTCTTACTGCCTGAATAGAAAGAATTATTTTTCGGTTACATATTGATAAAATTTTGCCATTTTCTAGCAGAATATTTTTTACACCACAGAGAACGCAAAGGTCGTTTTCTCTGCGTACTCTGCGTACTTTGCGGGGAATAATAACCTTTTTGGTTCCGGCCGTCCGGGTTGTGGACAGACCAAAATAATTGATGGTTCCACCTTCACCTGTCACCTTCACCTGCCACCTGTAAAACTCCACATTTATCAAAGTGCACATTTTGAAATCCAGGTTATTTCAGCATTTCAAAAAAATATATAAAAATTGATCAAAATGTAAAGGAAGTTGAAGGAATTATACTATATTACTAAGAAGTCAATTTTGGAAGTTTTATGGAAAAGTAATGAGGTATGTGAAGAATGAATTTAAAATAAGGAGATAAAATATGAAAGTTCAAAAGATCATTTACTTGAGTTTAACTATTTTGATTGTGTCCCAATTCATCGGTTGTGTTGCAGCCGCAGCGGCCTATGTGGCCAAGGATGTTTTTGATGGAATCGAGGACACAAAAGTAGACGCCGCTGTATCCCCCGGTGTTACTAAAGAACAATTAAACCAGGTCAAACGGGTGGCTTTTGCTTTTGAGGATGAAAACCCGGCTGAAATGGCAGTTTCCGGGGAGTTGACTGATGTAATGGCAGATACATTGACCATGGAAATGCTGAAGCTTGGCTTTGAATGTATCGATAGCCAGAAAATCAAAAACACCCTGGAAGAGGAGGGCGTCCAAATCAACGGTAAAGTTAGTCTTGAGAATGCTTTAAAAGCTGGCAAAACCCTGGGTATCCAGGCAATAATCACAGGAAATATCAAAACTTCTTCTGCTTTTAGAACCGGTGGAATTATGAGTACGAAAATGACTACAACCTCTAAGATTCAAAGCGTTGCTTTAAAAATCATTGGGGTAGCAAATGCCGATATTTTAATGGTTGTAACCATTAATTATAAGCACGGCAAGAATCCCGATGCCGCCTCAAAAACCATCGCCAAAGTGATTAAAGCTAAACTGGAAAATCCATTTGGAAAGAAAAAGCGGAAATAATCACCGTTGAAGGTGACGTTGGCGATGCAGATGGGGCGGTAAGGTCAAATAAAATAGGAATAGGAGATAAAATGAAAAAACAAATTATATTTTTTATATTTGTATTTATACTTTTACAATTTTCAGGAATTATCCACGGTGCAATACCTGCCACGGAACGTGCGGCATTGATTGCATTGTATAACAGCACCAATGGTGACAGTTGGGCAAATAAAAGCGGGTGGAAAAATCCACCTTTGCATACCGATGGTTTCGCTATGCCAGGGACTGAAGGAAGTTGGTATGGAGTCACTGTTACAGCAGATCATGTGACCGGTCTTAACCTGGATGGCAATGTGCTGAGTGGCAATATCATTCCCGAATTAGGTAATCTTAGCCATTTGAAAGAACCAGGGATGAAAAGCTATAAACTACCAAATGATTTTGCCAGTGACAATAATATTTTAATAAACGGTTCTCAAGCGGCATTGCCTGATTTAATACCATTTCAACCTGCGGGGTGGACTGATAAAGTTGTGGTGTCCAGTGTTAGCGGTACTAATACTGATGATACAATTTATGCGAATCAAGTTGTTTATATCGATTACTCTGTTGCAAATGCTGGTAATGCAGATATAACTGGAGGATTTTGGGTCGAAATCTGGGATGATACAACTGGGGGCCTTGTACGGCGTGGATATTGGTCCAGTCCACTTTTAGCACAATATTATTTCCGGTTTTTAGACCACCTTTGGTTATTTTCAAGTGCAGGATGGCATACTATACGATTGAAAATCGATGCTGATAATAATGTGTATGAATCCAACGAAAGTAATAATCAATACATCCGCCAAATTTACGTCTATCCGACATTACCCACTGTAACGACCGATTCAGTGTATTCAATTACCACCAACAGTGCATTTTGCGGTGGAAATGTCTTAATTAATGGGGGGGTAAATGTAATTGCCAGGGGCGTTTGTTGGAGCACCTCATCAAATCCTACAATCAGCAATTCCAGGACGACTGATGGAAATGGAACAGGAAGTTTTACCAGCTATATATCCGGGTTGAATCCAGGTACAATGTATTATGTCAGGGCTTATGCTACAAACAGCGCAGGAACAGACTATGGCTCGAATGTAAGTTTTACTACGAATCAGGTATCTACCACAACGCCAACAGTTATCACCAACTCAGCATCATCAATCACTTCGAACAGTGCTGCTTGCGGAGGTAATGTCATATCGGATGGAGGTTCGACTGTAACACAAAGAGGTGTGTGTTGGAGTACTTCTTCAAATCCTACGACCAGTAATCCCAGAACATATGATGGAAGTGGCATTGGAAGTTTTACCAGTTATTTATCCGGTTTGAATCCAGGCACAACGTATTATGTCAGGGCTTATGCAACAAACAGTGTAGGAACGGCTTATGGCTCGAACGTAAGTTTTACCACGAATCCGACACTCACCACAACGCCAACAGTAACCACCAATTCTGTATATTCAATCACTTTGAACAGTGCCTTTTGCGGAGGTAATGTCGTGTCGGATGGAGGTTCAACTGTAACACAAAGGGGTGTATGTTGGAGTATTTCATCAAACCCTACGACCAGCAATTATAGGACTTATGATGGAAGTGGCATTGGAAGTTTTACCAGTTATTTATCCGGTTTGAATCCAGGCACAA
>Ga0114923_10003249_pt1 | contig 10985 bp, 8 predicted proteins | sample SumtaG_FD_89578 | JGI IMG/M metagenome (GOLD analysis project Ga0114923, IMG submission 89578) | Deep subsurface microbial communities from Indian Ocean to uncover new lineages of life (NeLLi) - Sumatra_00157 metaG | ecosystem: Environmental > Aquatic > Marine > Oceanic > Sediment | place: near...
TCCCATGCTGACCGTCGCAGCAATCACCGGCCATGCCTTTGCGGGCGGGGCCTTTTTGTCATTTGCCCATGATTTCCGTTTTATGCGCTCGGACAGAGGTTGGCTTTGTATGCCCGAAGTAGACATCAACATGCCCCTGGGGCCGGTTTTTATGGCATTATCGAGACGTGCCGTTCCCACGTATAAATTTGAAGAAATGCAATTTACCGGGATAAGGCTTACTGCCCAGGAATGTGTGGAGCATCATATCGTAAGAAAAGCCGCCCATATGGACGACCTGATGGACGAAGTGCTTGCCTTTGCCAGGACATTAAACAAGGACAGGGAGTTGATCCGGAAAATGAAACTGGAGACACATAAAGAAATAGTGAAGGTTATCGACGAAACCATATCTTCATTATCTCAATAGCACGTTCCCTGACAAGTCTGCCGATAGCCAATCTTGATAAGAGGAGGTCTTATAAAAAATGCATTCACTCATCGACAAAGCTATGGTGGAAAATATTCGGGCTACGGGTAAAACCAGTGAAAGCCTGCCCGAGAGGATCCCCATCCTCGAAAAACACAATCTTCCCTATGACCAACCGGCGGATAATGTGGTCGTATCCGGCTGCCAGATACTGCCTGGCATGCCTCATCTCCTGGACCCTCTGGCCCGGATATTCAACAAGAAGGGGTTGTCCTATACCTTTCTTTCCAAGGAGTACTGCTGCGGGAACTACCTCTACCGGCCGGCCATAAAGGAAAAAGATGATGAGGCCATGACCGAGTGCCGGGAACTCTCACGGGAGTTCGTGGGTAAGAACATCGAGCAGGCAAGGGAACTGGGGGCCAAAAGAATCATTATCTTTTGTTCGCCATGTTATCCGATTTACAAATATGCCTTTCCCGAAGAGGACATAATTTTTTATCCGGAAGCCATCAATGAGTTGATTGACCCTATCAGCCTTGATGAAAAAATAGATTATTACGCCGGATGTTATCGCCTTCATAAGAAATTTTCACCCGTGCCCATGGATCTGAAGTCAACCAACGAGGTTCTGGACAAAATGGAGGGCCTGGAAGTCAACCGGATCAGCGCCCCCAAATGCTGTTTTCACCCGGAGGGCCTGACCCACATGATCGAGGGCATCCGGACCAGGACCATGCTCCATATCTGCACCGGCTGTTACGGACAGGCCATGCAGAACATGCCTCAAGACAGAAACGTGGACATCCTTATGCTCCCCGATTTTGTCGAAAGAGCCATGGAGCAATGAGAAACGGAGATCGGGCACCCGATTATAGCCTACCTGCATTACAGTATGCAGCGGCCCGCTTGAAATACGCAAAAAATGGATGGATCTCTTATTTGACTCGGGGGTTGTCGAGTTGGATTCAGAGGGATGTGAAGTGGTAACCATACCTTAGGAGGCTGTCCGAGAATGGCTATTTTCCGTCCCGCCCGAGATATTGCCATATGGCAATGTCTCGGCGAGACGCTATACGCAATTATATTAAGGGGGGCTGGTGATATGCCTGAATTGGATGTTAATGGGATCAAGATGTACTATGAGATCCATGGCAAAGGAGACCCTTTGATCCTGATTATGGGACTCCGGAGAAACTTCGAATGGTGGTATTGTCAGATACCCTCCCTATCAAAACATTTCAGGGTTATTGCATTTGACAATCGGGGGGCCGGGCGTTCAGACAAGCCGGAGATGGACTACTCTATCCGCCTTTTTGCAGACGATACGGCGGGCTTGATGGAGGAGCTAAGTGTTGAAAATGCGCATGTCTTAGGCATATCTATGGGCGGCTATATTGCGCAGGAGCTGGCAATAAATTACCCTGAAAAAGTTCGAAACCTGATCCTGGGGTGCACAAGCTGCGGGGGGGAAAGGGCAGTACTCATGAGTCAGGAGAGGATGGAAAAATTTACCGCCAATCAAGGGCTTTCACCCGAGGACATACTCCAAAAAGATATGGATATCTATTTTTCTGACAGATTTATTCAAGAGCATCCTGAGAAGATCAGGGAATTCATAGAGATATCTCTCAGGCATTATCAGCCGGCCCATGCCTTTGAGAGGCAGTTCGCCGCCTGCCTGAAACATGACACCGTGGATCGGCTCAAAAACATACCGGTGCCGACATGGATTGTGGCGGGTGATGATGATCCTTTAGTGCCTTCAGAAAACTCGCGAATATTGAAAGAGTTAATGCCCTGGGCAAAATTGCAATTTTTGCCTGCCTGCCGCCATGTCTTCTTTATTGAGGATGCCGAACGTTTCAACCGGGAAGTAATATCTTTTTTTTCAGAGTAGAAATGCTTTAGGCTCCAACCCAGTTTAAAGCATATTATACGGGTCCACATCCAAAACAAGATGAACATCTCTCGATCTGAGTGCCTTCATGGAGGATTGTTCCACTTCCACCAGGAGATGTCTCAAGAGCGATACACTTCTGCTCTTGACTAACAACTGCCACCTGTGTTTTCCCTTCAGACGCGACATGGGCGCCTCAACCGGGCCTAACACCTGGATCTCTTTGCCCCTCTTGGGCCATCTGCGCAAGACCGCCCTCAAATCCGAACTGAACTGATGGACCGCTTCCTCGGTCATTTTCCTGCTGTCTCCCTGAAACCGCAGACATGCCAGATTAGAGAAAGGGGGATAGCCTAACTGCTCTCTAAGCCCCTTTTCTGTATCAAAGAATGACTGGAAATCGTGCGTCATGGCAGAGCGAATCACGTAATGATCAGGATTGAAAGTCTGGATAATCACCCTCCCCTTCTGATCCCCCCTCCCTGCCCTCCCGGCAACCTGTGACAGGAGTTGAAAGGTCCTTTCCCCGGCCCTGAAGTCCGGAAAACTCAGGGATAGATCGGCAGAAATAACACCCACCAAAGTAACATTGGGGAAATCATAGCCCTTTGTGATCATCTGGGTGCCCACGAGTATATCCGTTTCGTGTCTACCGAACTTCATTAAAATCTGAAGCGCCGCTCCCTTCTTGCGGGTAGAGTCCGCATCCATCCTGGATATCCGTGCAGCAGGGAAAAGCTGATTGAGCTCATGCTCCAATTTTTCGGTCCCAAACCCATAGGGCTTCAAATTGCCCCCCCCGCAGGATGAACAGTTGACCTTTGTCCCGGAATTGAAACCGCAGTAGTGGCAGATAAGACGGTCTTCATTAAGGTGAAAAGTGAGGGCCACATCGCAGTTGGGGCAGGATATGGACTGACCACATGCTCGACATAGATATAGACTATGAAAGCCCCTTCGGTTCAGAAAGAGGATGGACTGCCTCCCTGCCGTCAGGTTTTCATCAACAGCCTGCCTGAGCCCTGGGCTGATCATCTCATCCTTCCCATAGGCGTTTTTAAGCCCCTTCATATCAACGATTTCCACCTCCGGCAGGGGTCGCTTTTCTACCCGATCCGGCATTAGAAGCAGGTGGTATCTTCCCGTTATACTGTTCTGGAATGATTGAACAGAGGGGGTTCCGGAACCTAAAATCACTACGGCTTTTTCCATCTTAGCCCGTACAACGGCCGCGTCTCTCGCCTGGTAATGCGGCCCGCCCCTTCTCTCTTCCTGGACATAGGCCGAATCATGCTCCTCGTCCACAATAATCAACCTCAATTCAGGCAGAGGAGCGAAGAGGGCAGAACGGGCCCCGATGACAAGGTCCACTTCTCCCTTTGCCATCCTCATCCACTGGCGACGTCTCTCTCCGTTGCTGAGCCCGCTATGATAAACTGCGATCCGGTCTCCTAAGCGTGACCGGAAAACACCCTCCAGGTACACTGATAGGGATATTTCGGGGGCAATCAATATTGCCCGGCTGCCGGATTTTATGGCATGTTCCACTGCCCGAAAATACACCTCTGTCTTGCCGCTGCCTGTTATCCCATAGAGCAGACAAGAAGAAAAAATACCCTTGTCAAGATATTTCCTGATCTGATTCAAGGCCTGGCGCTGGTGTTTATGAAGGACACGAGGAGCAGAAGGCGGAAGGATATTTGCCCCACCTTTAAGATTGTGGACCGGTACATTTTGATTTTCAAGGATCCCCTTGTGGACCCACTTATTTACAAGATAAGGGCCGTTGGTGAATTTGGACTTCAGCTCACTTGACAGGATGGCCCCGGACTCGAAGATCGTTTTCAGGAATTCAACCTCATTCCTGGCCTTTGAAGCCTTCCCTCTCTTTGCAAGGGCAGCCTCGAGATCAAGTCCTTCTTTTGGTCTGACAAACTTCAGCGTATGCGATTCATTGCTCACCCTTTTTTTTGTCCGGCTTTCGATGGATAACCATCCCTTCTCCTGGAGCGGATAGATCTTCTTAAGGGGCCAGGGAAGCCTCTTGTCTCGATTGTCCTTTATCCAGGAGAGGAGTTCTGTTTCTTCAGAATGGAAAAGGCGGCCGTGGAGCACCTCTAATCCTTTTTTTGTCAGGCGTGCAGTCTTGAAATATTCTTCCGGCATGGCAGATCGGATGACCATGCCTACAGGGTGAATATAATAATCGGCTATCCATTCAAAAAATGGAACCATCTGTCGGAGGAAGAGAGGCTCAATGTCCAGGATATCAATTATTTCTCTCAAATCCCGGTCCGGCACATCAGGGATTTCCTCCAAGACATAACCCGTAACCTGTCGGTTGTTGAACGGAACCAGAACCCGGCATCCAACCCGGACCATCGGTGCGAGATCCTCGGGAGTTGCATAGAAAAAGGTCCCGCGTACAGGGACAGATACAGCTACCCTGAGATATGGAGGTGTTTGATTATTCAATTTGATACTCGAAACTTGTCGAAGATCCCGTTTTTAAGCGGGGATACTTGATGCTGATGGGAGATCCCGGCATCAGCGGAAAACCCCTATACCTTGAATTTTTGAACCTCGAACCTCTTAACCCGCAACTCGCAACCCGCCCCCCCATCCTTGTAGAATAAATTTTGTCAATTGACAACAAATACAATATAGTGCTAAATTTTAAGAGCAAAAGGAAAAGAAATTTGGCATCAATGTGGAGAAGGAATAAGAGATGGACCCAGTGAGAATTTTGGGGACAGGTTCTTTTGTGCCACCAAAGGTCCTGTCCAATCTTGATTTACAGGAAATGGGTCTGGACACTACCGATGAATGGGTTGTCCAGCGAACCGGCGTGAAAGAACGAAGGATAGCAGACCCTGAAGTCACTACATCAGATCTCGGTTATGAAGCAGCACTCAAGGCCTTTGATATGGCCGGAATAGCGGCCAAAGATCTTGATCTTATTATCGTGGCCACCATAACGCCTGATACCTGCTGCCCTGCCGCTGCCAACTGGCTTCAGGCCAAATTGGATGCCCCCCAGGCCGTTACGTTTGACATAAGCGCCGCCTGTTCCGGCTTTATCTTTGCGCTTAACGTGGCGGAACAATATCTCAGGACCGGGGCTGCTAAGCTCATCCTTGTGGTGGCTTCAGAAGTCATGACACGGACCCTTGATTGGACCGATCGAACCTCCTGCATACTGTGGGGGGATGGCGCGGGTGCTGCCATAATAACCCTGGGTCAGAACGGTCCGGAGATTTTGTCCACCCATCTCCATACGGATGGTGTCAACGGCCAGGATCTGTTGATGCCTGGAGGCGGGTCCAGGACCACACCCATATCTCATGAGAGCGTTGACAAGAAGCTTCATGTCCTGCAGCTGATTGAAGCCAATGCCAGTTTCAGGGTGGCTGTAAGACATTTTGTTGATTCCATCAAAGAAGCTGCCAGCTTTAATAATGTGGCTGTAGAGGAGATCGACTGGTTTATCCCGCACCAGGCTAACCTGCGTATGTTCCAGTCCATGGCCAAAACCCTGAAGCTCTCCATGGACAAATTCTATGTTACACTTCACAAATACGGCAATATCTCTTCTGCCTCCTGTGCCATTGCCTTAGACGAGGCTGTCAGGGACGGGAGCATAAAGAAAAATGATCTGATCTGCCTTCCAGTCTTCGGCGGCGGGCTGACCTGGGGCAGCGCGCTGATAAGATGGAGTTAGTGTCTGAATCACGCCAAGGCGTGATTCAGACACGATTTCGGATTTCGGATTGCGGATTTCGAATTGACAAAAAACCTTTGCGGCTTTGCGCCTGGCGTGAGGCCTTTTCTGTTCCGGTTTAGGAGTATCAGGGATGATTACCCAAAAATTGAAGAGCATGGGAATCGGCTTTGAAGCCGGTTCAGAGGATTTCAAAGAGGACCGACCTACCCTTGTCATGATCCATGGAGCAGGTGGACAATCCCAGGTCTGGCATACCCAAACCCATCTGCTGAACGGATCTCTCAACACCTTAGCCTTAGACCTGCCAGACACCGGAGAAAGCACAGGCGAAGAAAAATCAGACTTAGGCGGATATACAGAATGGCTGATTGAAATCCTTAGAAACATTTTTCGTGAGCCTCCCTTCTTAATGGGCCATTCCATGGGTGGAGCCATTGTCCAGAAGGCGGCCCTGTTGGAACCTGATTTAATGAAGGGGATAATCTTAGTAGGTACCGGCCCCCGACTCCAGGTAGCACCCGTGTTTTTAGAAGGCCTGAAGAATAATTTCGAAGAGACCGTTGACAATCTCATTGGGTATGCATACGCAACCGGCGCAGATAACCTGCTCATAAAAGAGGGCGCTGAATTGATGAAGGAGGCAGGATCAAGCGTGGTTTATGGAGATTTCTCTGCATGTAACCGGTTTGACGTGCGAAATGAGGTGGGAAAAATCAAGCTCCCATGTCTCATCCTCTGCGGCGATGAGGATAGACTAACCCCCCCTTCCCTTTCCAAAAAATTGAATGAAGCTATCTCGGGGAGCAGGCTTGAAATTATACCCTCTTCAGGGCATATGGTGATGATTGAAAACTACAAGGCCTTTAACGATTATGTGCTCGATTTTATAACGCGCACGCTCTCATGATTGATGATACGCGACCGTCAAAGTCGTCTTTGTTTATAATGAATCGCCGAAGGCCTACCATAACTTTAGGCATTTCTATAGATCAGCCCTTACTCGAGGCTAAAAACGATCTCTCCTTCTTCGGCTTGACCAAGATGTAATGGATAGGGGAGATTTTCATGCTTCAAAACCCGGTTAATAAACTTGGCCCCATCACCTTGGAATTCCACAGTGGCAGACATGGAATTACCCCTGATTCTTGATGGGATCACCGATTCTACTCCAATTACCTCATCTCTGAGAAAATCCCTGAAAACCCAGAACTGTTTAGGCCTGCTCGTGCCTGCTAACGTAACCTCTAACTGGTGGATTTTTCCGTGCTCGCTGGCAACAGCCCGGATGATACACGGACAAAGCGTTGCAGCGATCCGGTTCACGGGCCCCTGGAGGGTTTCGATAATTTGTTCTGAGTATGTAGACGCTACTTCAATAGGCTCGACTCTGGACTCCTGACAAATCTCGCTGCCCTGATGAACATCAAAGGCCCTAAGTATCAGAGACAACTCCTTCTTGTTAATGATTTGGCTCTGACCGCAGATCACCACATCAGCAGAGAAAAGACTTCCCCACTTCAAAATATCTTCGTTTGCAAGGTTAGGAGAGGTTAAATTGCTAAGAGATTCAAAATCAGGGGGACTCAAAATCCGGTTAATTGGGCTAAATCCCCTATCCTGGAAGACCTTATGGAGCGTAAGTTCAACAGCGCTCAAATCCTGAAAACCCTCTTCGTCTTTCCACCAGTATGATATATCGCCTTCTCTGGCTTCAGAAACCAGGAAAAGCACTTTGATGATCGGGGGATCCGTAAGCAGGACCCCGGCCGACCTGAGCTTTTCCCCTATGATTTCTTTATTGACTCTGAGCTTTATGAGTATCCTGTACTTACCATCGACCTGATGTTCCGCCAAAATATGAAAATTTTCTATTTCTTCCTTAGCGCCCGGGATGATTTCCTCGGTTAATCTCTCGAAATTATTAACTACGCCCCGGCTTCCAAGCAGACGAGCGATATAATCTTCCACCCCTTTCATCAAGGCCTGGGTAATAGCTCTTTTTTTTGCCGCAGCTGAATTCCCCCCAACAACAGTACTGGTGCCTATGGCTAAAAGCTCATTTTTCTCCAGGTTATCCCCTGTTTCTGCCTGTGAAAGATGAAAACCAAAAAAAAGAAAACCAGCAAGAAAGAAAATGGCAACCCTGTTCATCTGTCTGTCCTGCCCCGCTAAATAGTGTCTTATTGATCTGGCTTTCCCAGGGACTTCAGTTCTTCTTTAGACTCAGCCACAAGTCCTTTGTTGATTTCCAGAACCTTTTTGAAGTCATTTCCTGCTCGATATAAGCGGTTCGCCTTTTTGTATGCGATACCCATATAGTAGTAGGCCTCGGGCAGGTCTTCTTTGTAATGCAAGGAGTCATAAAACCTGTCTCTTACTTTATCTAACCAGCCCGCCCCTCCCTTCATTGTATAAAGACGCATAAATCCAACAAAAGCTAACGCCTTATCCTCTTCTGTCTTTGCATCATCTCTTGCACTTAACATTGAATCCACAGCCAACTTGAACTTCTCTTCCTTGCCGTAAATCAGCCCCAGGCCCAAGTGCGCACTGGAATATTTGGAATCGAGTCGCAGAGCGAGATTGAATTCTCTTCTGGCATCGAAAAGATAGCCCTTTTCAAGCAATTTATAACCGCTATAAGCATGATGTTCCGGAGTATTCAACACTCTTTCCTGGACCCTCGGAGTTGATGAACAGGCAAAGAGAAAGAAAATGAACAATAAAGAAACAACGGTCATCCTGCAAAATAGCTTAAGCTTGATGAATTCCATCAGAATTCCTCCAGTTAACGGTCGAAACCTTTGAAAAGCGGAACCGATAAAACTCTGAATAGAGAATTAAAGCTAAAAGATCAAGTTCTTTCAGACAAAAACAGACGAATTCTTTTTATTACCATATCTAAATCCTCAGGATCAACCCATATGACGCCAGGTTCAGCCCTGAACCAGGTTAATTGCCTCTTGGCATACCTTCGCGTATCTCTTTTGAGTTTGGTAATCGTTTCTTCCAAGGACCATTCCCCTTTTAAGTACATGATCATATGCCGGTACCCGATAGCCTTCATCGATTTGAGGTCACGGGAGTACCCCAATTCTAAAAGGGCCCGGGTCTCTTCCATGAGGCCCTTATCTGCCATATTTACACTTCGCTCGTTTATACGATGATAAAGATCCTCTCTGTCCACATCCAGACAAAGCTTGAGGGCGTTTAATGATCGCTCCCTGAAACCGTGTCTTTTCATAAGGTCTGAAGACCGTAGATCGGAAAGATAATTGATTTCAATAGCCCTTATAATCCTAACCCCATCATTTGGGTGGATACTTTCTGCGCGTTCAGGGTCCAGGGCCTCCAATTTCTCATGGAGTTTTGCAGTTCCGTGGATCTTACATTCCACACGCAATCGTTCTCTGAGCTCGGGATCCGAGGGAGGGGATTCCATGAGTCCTCCGATCAGGCCCCTGATATAAAGACCTGTGCCGCCAACAACAAGGCATGTCTTCCCTTTCGAGCAGATTTCGTTCACGATAGGAAGGGCCATACGACGATAAATTGCTGCATTGCAGTCTTCATCAGGATTTACAACATCCAGCATATGGTGGGGAATCCCTCTTTGTTCTTCACGCGTAGGCTTTGCAGTGCCAATATCCATGCCGCGATAAACCTGCATAGCATCAGCATTGACAATCTCGCCTGATAAAGCATGGGCCAAATCCACTGCGAGAGTAGTTTTTCCGCTGGCCGTAGGACCTGCAATGACAATGATCTTTGGCCGTTTATCTTCTGACATGGTGTAACCGTTCAAGGAACGATGAAATTAGAAAATAGAAATTGGAAATTTGGCCTTCATACTTTTGTGCTGTTGATGAACGCATTTAATTGTGGGCCAATCTCCCCAGTTTCTGATTTCCAATTTCCAATTTCAAGTTTCAAGCCGTGAACGGCTATGTTTATACAACCCTATTAAACATCTTTTCCATCTGATAATAGGAAAAACGCCTAAATATGGGTCTTCCGTGGGGGCAGTTCGTGGGTAAGTCCATCTCCCCTAACTCGCTTAAGAGCCTGGTCATTTCTTCATGGCTCAAGCGCTGTCCGGCCCGGATAGAGCCGTGACAGGCCATTAAAGTTATGGCCTTATCTAATAGAACATCTTCATCAGGGGTTCCTTCCTCAAATTCCATTACAAACTCGGATATAAAGGAATTCCAGTCCACATTATTTAACAGGGCCGGAACTGCCCTCAACAAAAAAGTATTGCCCCCGAAATGGTCAAGTTCAAGCCCGAAATCACGCAACCTGGCCCCTTTCCCCAAGACCACCCTTTTCTCTTTTGTGGAAAGTTCTAACTCGTGCGGGATCAGCAGGCCCTGGATTTCAACCCGCGAAGCAGCTACGGACTTTTTCAGGTTTTCGTATACGACCCTTTCATGGGCAGCATGCTGGTCGACAATCAAGAGCCCGTCTTCCACCTGACATAGAATATATGTGTTCCCCAACTGCCCGATGATTTGTGGTCCAGACCGTATCATGGACTGCTCAAGGGCCACTCTCTTGGGCGGAACAGTCTGAGTCGGAGGGTCTCTCCTTTCAGATCCAGGAGAATATTCCCATGGGGGCTCGGAAATAGATGAATCGGAGATGGAAGATAAGAAGTTTTTCCGTGCTGGAACCGTTTCGCTACCAATAAATCCCTGCCCCGAAAAGGGCTGAGGCGAACGGGCTAATCTGTTTTCAATAGCAGCAACTATGGCCTGAAAAACCTTGCGAGAATTACGAAATCGGATTTCCTGTTTGGTTGGATGGACATTGACATCGATCTCCAGGGGATCGATTTCAATAAAAAGGGCAACCTGAGGATAGCGCCCCTTCATCAGCCGCTTGCCGTAACCATCCATAATCGCTTTTGTAATGAACCGGTCCCGTATATTTCTGCCATTTACATAAACAAA
>Ga0114923_10003250_pt1 | contig 10977 bp, 10 predicted proteins | sample SumtaG_FD_89578 | JGI IMG/M metagenome (GOLD analysis project Ga0114923, IMG submission 89578) | Deep subsurface microbial communities from Indian Ocean to uncover new lineages of life (NeLLi) - Sumatra_00157 metaG | ecosystem: Environmental > Aquatic > Marine > Oceanic > Sediment | place: near...
GATCCTTCGCTTTGCCGAGGACGGGTTGTGGGGCAGGCTGTCGGCCCTGGGTATCATCATGATCTTCTTCTCATCCACCCTTGTCATAGCGGCAACCCTCCTCGGGAGAAGGCTGACGAAGATGAGGGTCGTGGAGCACTGAAGAAACAGGCGGATGTTCGAACCGGCAAAGGGGTGAATCATGTTTTTCGGTAATTCGTTCATGGGAAGTTACGAACTGGCCATCACGATCAAGCTCGTCCTGGCGGCCCTGGCCGGAGGACTCGTGGGCCTGGAGAGGGAGAAGCACGGCCGTCCCGCGGGAATGCGCACCAACATCCTTGTTGCGGTGGGGGCGTGCACAATGATGATCATCTCCGAAGCATTTTATCTCAAGTACGGCATTGTTGGCGGTGAAACCACCGTGCGTATAGACCCTGCCCGCACTGCGGCCCAGATCGTTACCGGTATCGGTTTCCTCGGGGCCGGCGTGATCGTCAAGGAGGGCGCCACGGTGAGAGGTCTCACAACGGCCGCCAGCCTCTGGGCGGTGGCAGGGTTGGGGATGGCCTTCGGGATGGGATTTTTCTCCCTGGGCGCCATCTCCACGGTGCTGATCATCATCAGCCTGGTTTTCCTCACTAAACTCGATGTGATTATCAAAAAGGATCGCTACCTCACCTTGTCTGTTACAGGTGAGCGACGCGAAAACCTTTACGATGAACTCATGGAGGTGGTGAAAAACATGGGGCTGGAGGCCGCCGACATAAGCTCCCAGGTGGATCTCGTGGAGAACGAGATCTTCATTAAAATGGTCCTGACGCAGCAGCGAAAACGCGTTGGCCAGGAGTTGTCCGCGGCTGTGGAAAAACTCGAAGGCATCAAGAAGATCTTTTACACCTAGCGTTATTTTGAGGGCCTCGGAATAACGTCTGAATGGTAAAATACCCCTGCCACCTTGACCATTGACAGCGACGCCGAGGGTGAGTAATATCGCCGCCTGCCCAGAGAGTCCAAAGCCTAAAGGCCAAAGACCAAAGGAAGACCATGTAATACTTTGGACGTTGGACTTTGGACCTTGGACTTGAGTCTCCACATTGAGACGAATTGCGCCCGTAGCTCAGCTGGATAGAGCGTCGGCCTTCGAAGCCGCAGGTCGCAGGTTCGAATCCTGCCGGGCGTGCCAATTATAATATGCCCCCGAAGGAAACGGGGCATATTGTAATTGGCCTCTGTAGGTTTGAGAACCATGTTGCGAGGACTGTAATTGGATCGGTGGTGGGTCTATCTCATCCCTAAGGGAGGCCGGCTTTATGTCGGGATCACCACGGACCCACCCAACCGATTGAGACAACACGGTAGTCCCACTTCCATTTATTTGGAAGGCCCAATTTCTATGGAAGAAGCTGCCATTCAGGAGAAAAGGTTTAAGGGACTCACCAGGGCAAGGAAGTGGGACCTCATCAAAGGGTCCTCGCAACAATAGTGAGCCTGCCCTGAGCGTAGCGAAGGGAATCCTGCTTGTCCTGAGCCTGTCGAAGGGCCGGGCGTGCCAATAAGACAGTCCAAAGTCCAAGGTCCAAAGACCAAAGATTTTGTGGTATGGAAACACCCGCTTCATCTTTACAAAACAGTTCGTGCGGGTACAATGAAACAGAGGGTTAAGATCGGACGAGACAGTCGAGGGCATCCCCCCTTCTCCGTTTCCCCCCTCCCCTCTTCGCAACAGCTCCAGCTGTTGCTTTAAAACACGGGCCGCTAGCTCAATTGGCAGAGCAACTGACTCTTAATCAGTAGGTTGATGGTTCGATTCCATCGCGGCTCACCAACACAAACAAGGGGTTACAGTTAATTCTGTAGCCCCTTGTTGTTTGTTTTGGGGGAGATTGTAGTGGTTTTTGTAGTGGGGGGGGTATGGGAAGGTGTCCAAGGTACCATTTCTCATCTTACAACCATGATGCTATCTAGGGTTTGCTTTGAGGTAATCGTTGAGGAATTGGTCAATATATCTATCAATTTGTATTCTTAAAGTTGATTCGAATTCTTGTTCCCTAGTATTAACAACCATATTAGATGTTGCCCAAGTACTACCTAAGGTAAAAATGCTGTCATCTCGAAAAAGCTTGGTCTGTTGCATTACATCCATTAAGAAAGAAAAAGCGTAATAAGAATTCGGTGGCTCATCCGTTTGTATAATACTAATTTCTATCATTAGAATTGCATCGGCGTTAATAGCAGGCTCATCAGTTGAAATGATGTCAATGTTTGCAAGTCGAAGTTTTAGTTCTACTTGGGTTATTAGGGTGTTTTTAAGAGATGATAAGTTATCATTATCTGATATCCATAGCGTCACAATGGGTGCAACTTTTTTAATTCCTTTTAAACTATTGATTTCATAATCCTCACCCGCTGATAACGCCAAATCGGGAAGCATTACAACAAAAACAATAAGTGCAAGAGTGAAAGATAGTAGCCGTTTATTAGGTATCATATGGTGCCCCTTTTGGTGCCCCTTTCCCACCTTGCAACCATACAACTAGAGGGGGGTGGGAGGTCAAGGGGAAATAGTATCGGCTTGCACCTACCTTCCCTCTAGCTGTATGCTGACCACAGTCTAAATAGACCGGTTGGGGGATATGGTCAGAAACCCAAAATGGACAAGAGATGAGTTGATTCTTGCTCTAGATACCTACTTTGACCACAACCCCGCTCGCATTAGCCAAGACCACCCGGCTACCCTTCACCTCAACTTGCCTTCAAAGGACACTCTCGTCTAAAATACAGATGCTACAAACTCTAGAAACAACTAGTGAGAGGATCAATATTAGAGCAAATTCTAAACACTATTAATATACTCTCTGGAAAGAAAGCGACTGCTCTTCTAAACTGGATAAACCTATATGAAAACTGTTAAAGATGAGCTTCAAAACATATATATAAAACTTGCTGAAGCAGATACCGAGAGAGATTTTCAGACGGTTGGAACCTTATGTAGAGAGGCGTTAATTACACTTGGTCAAACAGTCTACGAGCCAAGCAAGCACGGACATATTGGTGAAATTGAGACCAGTAAAGCTGATACAAGCAGAATGCTCGAAGCCTACATCAAAAGTGAGTTAGAAGGATCAACGTATAAAGAGATGCGTAAGGTGATAAGGGAATCTCTTAATTTAATCAATCAATTGCAACACAAAAGAACTGCTGACTTTAAACACGCAGCCATTTGTTTGGAAATGACATCGGCCCTTGTGAACAGCATTGCTATAATATCGGAGGACACTGTTCAGGGAGACTACGGGTTAGGTACCAGAGTTGAACTAAGTGAAAATGCTGCTAAGTTGACGGAACTATTAAATACGAACTCGGAGAAGGCTTTTCATCATGACCCCGAATATAGGTTAAGTGAGATAATGGAAAAGCTATCAATAACTAAAGATGAATGTGAAGAAGTAATTGATGAACTTGAAGAATTAGGGTTAATAAATGTTCATCGCTCTTTAAGTGACCAATTGATATCACCTGCGAACTCTCTTTTTTTGAATACAGACCATGTTTTTCAAGGATGGAATCCCCTATTGGATGCTAAAACTATTGCAAGAGCAATAGTCAGGGATTTTCAAGGAGGCACTATTGAGACCAAAACAGTTGACGAAGTACTAGAATGGGGGCCAAGGAGATTCAATCCAGCCATTACATATCTTGTGGAAAACGGAATCGTTGACTCCTCTGAAACATTGAATCCTGGTCCTTATAAATATCTCTGGGTGATGGTTACTGCAAAGACTAGGAGATATGCAAGGGAATAGCGAATGCTCTGGATGTAACATTAAGGTACCACTCAGGTCCCGATTTATGTGAATGGGAATAGTATGTAAAATGTCAAAAAATACTGAGAATAAGAAAAAGGTTACCGGTCGTCGTATTTTAGATGATCACAGAAAGGTAGGTAAAAAATACATCCCCCCAATGGCTGAAATTGGTTTTAACGAAATAACATGGATAAGAGATATTTTACCTGAGGTTATTTGGATCGCATTGATTATAGAAAAATTTGAGCTGGAGAGGGCGATAGATTTAGTGGGAGAATTTACAAAGATTGTAACAAGTTTATGTAGTTCTGATCCAGTGCCTGTTTTAGCCTTTACGACTAATTTTAAAGCTTTAAGCGACGAAGATAAAATAAAGGTTATAAGCAAGCTTAAAGTCGATTATTACTACGATGATTTGTTGGAGGCTGTCGGTCCCCTGTTGGCAATTTACCCTGAGTGTCCACTCTCTTTTATAATGGGTGGAAAAGACGCTCATTATTTACAAGAGGAATTGAATGTAGTTAAAGATGCGATCAGCAAATGTACCGATAAGTTCTCGCATGCAGCCAACCTTATACAAGCGAGCGTTGTGTATATTGCTTGCATTAACGAAAAATGCTTTTTCACGGAAAATGTAACCGCCCCAGATTTGGAGGAAATAGCCAGCAACCCGGAATCAGAAAAAGCTCAAAGATCAGCATCAATGTGTCGCACAATAATAATGATGATGTGTGCCAAGGCCCATGATGATTATTCAAAAAATTGGGTAAGATATTTTTGGAATAGAGGGTATGCTGTTGATGAATGCTATTAATAGGGTCCTGTCAGTATTTAAGAAAAATAAGGTGGACTACATTAATGAACTTAATAATCTAATCATTGGTTATTGTGAAATAGTTGAACAAGGAGTGGCGGAGAGGCTAAGAGGAATACCGTTAGATTTATATGAACCCTCATCGTATGAGGTTGTTGGTTCTCTGTTATGTAGACAAGCAACTCTTGCAACTGAGCTTGCTCAAACTATATATATGTGGAACGGACATATAGCACCAATAATTCTTCGAGCGATGGCAGATGTCTACATTACCCTAGCTTGGATTGTTGATGATGTTGAAGATCGGTGTAAGGAATTTATTCTTTATGGCCTGGGGCAAGAGAAGTTGCAAATAGAGCACAATAAAAAAGCACTGGAAGAAAACCCTGATCGAGAAGATCTGAAAATATTAGTCCAGACAAGGGAATCTTGGTTAAATTCCAACAGAGCTGAATTTTTAACTGTTGTAAATGTTGGAAGTTGGTCTGGAAAAACTGCCAGAGAAATGGCTGACGAAGCAGGTTGTTTGGATTTCTATCACCATGTTTATACACCCTTTAGCTCGGTTACTCACAGTATGTGGAATCATGTCAGCAAATATAATCTTACCGAATGCAAGAATCAGTTACATGGTTACCATAAGCTTCCAAGTAGTCCACAGTTACAACCAGATCCAGATTATTTACATAAATCAGCTAAATATTTAGAAAAAACTTTCAGGTTGATTGATGGTAAATACGATGTTGTTTATAATGCAGAATTGCCAATGCGATTCGTAGAAATGGGACTGCATGAGATAAATAAAAAACTCATCAAGGAGGGTCACATAAAGAATCTGGAATAGTCCTAATCTGTAATGTGTTGTCCTTTTAATATCATTATGCAAAACCTGCTATATCCAACCCAGTAATAATTAATCAGTAAGTCTGTGGCCTTTATGTAGCCCTATAGCCCCCCTCAGACTCGGAACGCACATGTGTATGTGAGGTGTCGACCCGAGCGGTAGGTAACTTTCTGAGTAAACACCAATCGTTTTCCGATTTGTCCGGGAATTTTGTTTATCCCTCTTCCGTATAGCCTCTCGAACAGACTTCCGCTTGTCGTCTAGAGCCGTTTAAATGCCTTCTATGGCACTTTCCTCCCCGGCTCTGTAAAGGGAGATGGTCCTTTACTATTGCTAACCTTTATAGGTCAAATACGGGACGGAACGGAGGCGTGCGTGTGGGGAGTGTGCTGTATAGGTAGGCACTTCCTTTTATTGTGGGTAAGCGAAGTGGGGATATTTGAGATTGCAAATATTGATGTTCCCACTATTAATATATAATGATTCAACCATCGCTCCAACACTTTGGAGCTACACTATTATATGTATTTACTACTATTACCTTTTACTACTATCTCTCTTTACTACTATTTTAGCTTGGTAAAAATTTTGTAGTCTAAGCCCGTAAAAAATCACCTCGTATAAGCTCTAAGAAAAATAGGGGGCTTAGACCCGTAAAAAATTTGAGGTGCTAAAATTAATTTTTGGTCACCTTCCAAAGGTCTGAGTCTACCATCTGGTAGAAAAAGTTGACTGAAAAGTGGTTTGTCGTTGTCATGATGCTTCCGTATTTGTTTATATCTTGTATTAACTCGATCAATCCGAGTTCTGCTAGTGCTTTGATCGCTGGCCCTGGGACTTTTACCCCTGTCCTTTCTATTATTTGTTCGTAGCCCAACCAACAGGTCCCAAAGTTCTGATGGTTCGGATCGAAAGTACACCTTCTAACGATATAACAAAATATCTTCCATTGATTGCCGGTCATCTTGCTCATCTGATTGTCGGACACCCACCAAGGGAAACGGGTGTGGTATCCCCCCCTTTCGATTTGATCCTGGTCTAGGTCGTTGATATCCGGGACATGAATTGTATCAAGGTAAAGATCCTCTAATTTCTTCCAATCCGAAAAGATTGACTTGAGGACGGTCCTTGAACTCTTGCGAAGCCCTTTAACCGAACTACTGATGTAGTCGATATTGAGATCGTAGGTTCTGAACCAATTGCCGAATGTGTCTATTAGATTTTTCCTGATCTCGTCAAAATCGTCGTCGGAGTAAGTGGGTAGCTTTTTCTCCGCTAATCCAACATCCCTCCAATATTCTTCGGGGAGGTCGTAATCCTCTAATTGATCGAAGATTTCGCGATTCAAGTTTTGGCTGAGAGACATAAGGCGTTTCATCGTTTCTGTCTGACACCTAGATATCTCTATACAATTACAGCATTTCAGATCTGAGTTGGAAAAACCCCTGATCCTGCTCTCGCAAGATGAAATAGAATTTATGGGGCTAGGGTTTTTCCTCGGCCTGACTTTTTGACGGTGCTTGTTTTCTCCCCTTTTCTTCTGGGGAGTATCTTCTGGGCTTGGGTCTCTCTTGTCGTTAAATTTAGTTCTGATTCTAGCTACCTTGTTCGTTGGGTCGGATTTCTTGCTTGTTCGTGTACGTGTTCTTGTCCTTTCAACTTTTACGGTTTGGCTAGTCATTTCGATTCCTCCTGTACAAAGGTAATCCCTCAAATAGCACTATCCTTAGTGATGGATATAACAGGGATTTGCCTCAATGTCTAACTAAAAAACCGCGTAACCCATTGATAAATAAACGAAAAAAACGAACCGGGGAATGTAGTGCTTAGTGGTCGCATTAACACTCGAATGGAAAGATGTCCTAAGGCTTTGCACACAGCTATAGAGAGTACCTGAGAAAATTTTATAAAATTCCGTGTGTGCAGTTGGCTGGTTGAGAAAGGAGAGGTTTTTCCCGTATCGGACCCCCGCCCCCTACTATGGGTCCCAACCGATCCGAGGACTACACGATTCTAGTGCCGGAAATGGCCGAGAATCGACGATCAACACCGAGGACAGGGAAGGTTACACCCCCGATCTATTCAACAGCATTTGCGGCAATATTTCGTTTTGCCAGCCAGTTGTGGAGATTGGCAGCGGTAGTATCGTATTTCCGGGCAACATATACTTTTGTACTACCGTTTCTCAGTAAGGCAACGATCTCTTCTTTGTAAACATCCAACTTTGACTTCCCTGGCCCCTTCGGTCTGCCGAGTTTTATTCCTTGCGCTTTTTTCGCTCGCAAAGCTTCTTTTGTTCTACTGCTGATGAGGTCCCTCTCAATTTCGGCCACCATAGCAAGCACATTAAGCACTATCTTACTTTCCATCGAAGAGGTCAGGGACCATCCCCCTTTGACTGAGTGGACGGCAATTCCCTTCTCTTTTGCCAACTTCATAATCTCAAGTATTTGGAGAGTAGACCGGCCAAGCCTTGAAAGCTCAGAAACAATGACAGTATCTCCCTCAGAAAGGTTATTGAGTAGAGTCCCCAATTCCCGCTTCCTCCAGTCTTTACAACCGCTGACTTTCTCTTCGACCCATTCAACGGGACCGGGTAGGCCCTTGTCATTGGCAAGGCGAAGAATATCGGTTTTAAACTTCTCCAAATCCTGCTCTTGGGTACTGACCCGTAAATAACCGACGACCCTATTCGTATCCTGGCTCATATGATCCCCCTTTCTGTGTCATTAGATAAAAATGACATAACTGACAATAAAGAATATCTAATCGACTGCTGAAAGTCTACCGTTTTCGTTATATGATTCTGTCTTGGGGAATCGGTCGTATATATTTTACCTTTTTCATCGTATGGTAAAAGCGTTTTTGAGTCTGTCCTGTATTAATATAGCCATTTTTAATAGTATCTGTGCAGTTTGCGCCTTTTATGATTATTCCTCTTTCATGAAGGTGAACAAATGAAACGCAAAAACCAAAAGCTTATAACGGCGATTAAGTTTTCTACAATTTCGATAATTTTCTTGCGGTTATTAATCATACCCGACATCGTATTTGCGTTTAATGAATGTAGCTTAGGAGTTGTTGCTGATAAGAAAAACGGGGGGAACATAATTGAAATATCGATTGAGCCGGAATCACAATTTGAAGTAGGTGAAGTTATATATTTTTATTCACACAATTCAATGATTGCAAGCGCAAACATACGATTAGTGTTTAACAAATACGGTGAGATTGTTACGGAAGAGATGCCAACCGATAAGGCTCGATACATAAAAATCGGACATGAAGTGAGTAATTGTACTATCGAGAATTACTTGAAAAGTTCGGGAGAAAAGAAGATTAGGGAGGAAAATGAAGCCCGAAAAAAGGAGGAAGAAAAACAAAAAGAGCTCAGGTTGAAATCATTAGAACAGGAACTTAGCAAAGTGTTTTTATTTCCAGAGGAACTTGTCAACAAACAAATAGTTTTTGACTATGTCCACATTGGGGATGGAGTTGAGAGACGAGACAACCTATTCCTCGTCGATGTATGGGATTACGACAAAAGAGTTAGTAGCTATCTAAAGCCCGAGGGATTCACATTTACTGTTAATAGAAAGCTAGCTTCTAAATTGTTGGATTCACCTGAATTGAGTATGCCACGACCCCCAGCTGTAAGAATTTTGTGTGAGATGCAAATGTTTGGTGAATATAGGATAGCCGAAATCACTGAAATAGGCTTTCGTGGTCGTGGTCAATTCAGGAGAGGGTTTGCCTGGCCCGAAGATATATCAAGGGTCATCAATAACAAATAAAATGTAAAAAGCAAGATATGACCTGACAACAAAGTGATGCTGGTTACAATCTAATCTGACAGGTAACAGCAAGAAGCGGTTATTACTGAAAAATGATTATTGATATTAATAAATATATCAAATACTGGAGAGAATTTAATCCCATTGAATTATCTATGGATGAAAACTTATTCAATTCAACTGATGCTAATCGTAATTTAGCAAAATTCGGATTTAATAAAGAACGAATTGCAATTAAAAATCGCTGGTTTGATGTGTTAACCCCAAGTGAATTAGTTCGCAAACGAAACAAAGCTGATGGATATTACAGAGTTGCTTATATTCAAATAAATATGGAAAACGGCGAATATTATATTGGTAAAGCTAATCGCCCCACATGGTCTGAATTAAAACGATATCAAGGGTCAGGATTAAAATTTGTCAATAAATTCAATAAAAATTCAGATAAATTTGTACGTTTTTATATCGCAGTCTGCGAAACAGCAGAGGAAACTGAACTACTTGAATCAGCACTAGTCGATTCAGAGCTGTTGTCTGATGAAAAGTGTCTTAATCTTGTAGCAGGTGGAGGTGGGACAACTAAACATCCTTCAATTGCTGAAACAAGCGAAAAAAAACGTGAGTATATGAAAAGCCATCCTGAACAATTTCAACCAATGCTTGAAGCATCCAAAAATGCTTTTCAATCAGGAGATACCCCAGCTCTTCGTTCTCGTAGTCAAAGGATTAAGGAAGTCATGAGTGACGAAAAGTATCACAAAATGACTAGTGAACGAATAAAAAACTGGATAGCAGAAAATCCTGAAGAGTATGCTGAAGCCAGAAAGAATAATCATGAAGCAATTAAAAAACCAGAAACCCAAGCAAAACGAAAAGCCAGTTTTGCCAATTGGGTTAAGAATAACCCAGAGAAATATCAAGCTTGGCAGGAAAAGCTAATTAGCTCACGTACAAGTCCAGAAGCTAATGAAAAACGCAAAGCATCACTAAAAGAATGGAGAGAAAAAAATCCTGAACAAGCTAAGGCAAATGCAACAAAAAGAGCTAAAGCAGCCGCAGCAAAATTTAGTAAAGCGGTTTGTATGATTGATTTACAATCTGGGGAAGTTTTAAAAACATTTCCTAGCCAGCGTGCAGCAGCTAAATGGTTAGTAGAAAATGGTAAAGCTAAAAGTTTGAATTGTGTTTCATCAATTAGTTCTGTTTGCTTACGCAGACCCTGCACAACCGGCTATGGTTATCGCAAAAAAGCTTATGGATATGACTGGCGTTTTGCATCGGAAATACAAATCAAGGATTAACATCTTTAGGTCGGCTTTGGTAGCTGAGCTGTCAGATTAAGTCAAAACTCTTTTGTTGAAATTGCCAGATTAAATCTAGATTTCTACAAATAAAATGACGCTTTACTCACCACTAATTGTAGACAATATACGCGTCTTCCAGATGCACATTGCTTCCATTTTTTCCTCATCATAATCATAGTGGTTGTAAATAGCCGTAACGCTAGAATCAATGTGGTTAAGTATCTTCCCTAAAACGTGCGGAGCTACCCCTAACTTAGCCATATGAGTAGCAGCTGTTCTTCTTAGATCGTGCGGCGTCCATATTTTCTCTCCCATTCCTAGAACTTCCCGATTGAGGCGTACGGCTTGAGCAACGGCGTTGACGTGGATGGGTTTACCCTTTACCAGGGATTCGAAGACATACCCATTACTGCGTTCTCCTAAAAACTCCCAA
>Ga0114923_10003251_pt1 | contig 10977 bp, 11 predicted proteins | sample SumtaG_FD_89578 | JGI IMG/M metagenome (GOLD analysis project Ga0114923, IMG submission 89578) | Deep subsurface microbial communities from Indian Ocean to uncover new lineages of life (NeLLi) - Sumatra_00157 metaG | ecosystem: Environmental > Aquatic > Marine > Oceanic > Sediment | place: near...
TCTATTTGCTGGTGTGGGTACAGCAGGTGGTGCTTTTGATGGCTTGCAACATTTAGTGCAGGATGATCCAACGTCCAGTACTGTTGTAGGTGCTATTAATCAGAGCACTAATTCTTGGTGGCGTAATAAGTTCCAAACGATGACTTCAGTTTCGTTTGCTACATCAGGCGTAGATCGTATGCGTACAATGCTCAATAATGTTACGAACAATAGGTTGAAAGATCGTTCAGACATTATATTAACTGGGCAGGATCCATATGAGTACTATGAAGATGCAGCTTTTACGAAGTTGGAAATTCAGAATACTCGTTTGGCTGAGCTTGGCTTTGATCACTTGACCTTCAAGGGTATTCCCCTAGTTTGGTCTCCAGCGTGCGGAGATAGAATGTATTTCTTGAATACACGATTCTTGAACTTCACGTATGATCCAGCTATGTTCTTTGATATGACCGAATGGAAGGCAATTCCAGAGCAGGTTAATGATAAGGCAGCTCAGATCGCTACGGCTTGTACTACGACAACTAATCGACGTCGTGTGCAGGGTGTTATTTTCGCTATCGATACGCCTTAAAGGAGACTATAATGACTAACGAAAGTATGAAAAAAGTCTTCCAAACTAAGCTAACTGATACATCTACCCTTGATTTAGAGGGTATTGGTGTCCTTCGTTTTGAGGGTGCTAAGGTGTATAAGTGGGTATCGTACAATTCCGGTTCTGGTCCTGTTACGGCAGTTGCCGGTAATGTTGTTGTCTATCATGGTGATGATTCTGTTGTCGCTGATAGTGCAGCTGATGTTACTATGGATGCTGGTGATGGTGCTGTAGTTGCTGGTGTTTTACAAGCAATTATCGCTAATGGATCGTTTGGTTGGATCCAGATTAAGGGTGTAGCAGTTCTTACTACTGCTCTTGATAGTGGTGCTGATGGTAACTCACTAATCATAGGCGGTGACGGAACACTGGCTGTTTCTGCTGCTGTTACGGATGGCATTGCAGCTATTGCTCTCGATGCTACAGCTAAGATTGTGTTGCTCGATTGCCCCTGGTAGGAAGTTAGGAGTGGGGGGCTTCGGCCCCTCCTTCTTTAAACAAAAGGTTTAATATGTCTATTCTTACATTAGCTGAAATTAAGACGGAAATATCTTCAACGTTTGCTAGTCGTGGAGATATAAACGATAGATTAGACACTGTAGTTGATTTATCTCAACTTCGTCTAGCTCGACTACATGATTTTGATGAGCTTAGGCAAAAAGCAATAGTTGATACAGTAATAACTTCAGATGCAGAAGCAGATAAGACTATATCATTTCCAGCACTGACTGATGCACGTATTAGAAAAGTTTATTCAATGCGACTTCTTGATACATCAGGTACTATACAAGCAAGAAAGTTACGTAAAATATTAACTAAAAATTGGGATCAAAAGATTCCTGAACCAGAATTTTATAGTCGTGGAACTCCAACACATTATACAGTTTTTACTAATAATGAATTTGAGCTTTGGAAAGTTCCAAATATAGTATATAGGATAAATATTCGTGTTAGTCGTTGGCCCAAGCAGGTAGCTATAACAGGCGAGGGGAATGCAATTGATCTTGAAAACGTTGATGATCTTATTATTACTCTTTCAATTAGTTATTTATATCATAGCCTTGGACGTTCTGATAAGGGCAAAGAATTTTTCGGAATCTATAGAGGACTCGCCAAAGAAGCACTCTTAGAAGATGCTACTGATTATGATGAGTCTATGGCAGGTATAAGACCAGGTGATGCTTTTGGAAGTACTACACGTGGTTATGACGATCCATTTATTAAATCTATAGTAGGTGGATTATGAGACTAGGAGAAAAGCAAGAATTATTTGCACGACTCTATGCTGAACATCTTATTTGGCTGCATGCAATGGGTTATCAGACTCGTCTCGGTGACGTATACGCAAGTACAGGGCATAGAGAAGGTAGTAATCACTACTTAAAACTTGCAGGTGATATTAATTTGTTTGAGCATGGTAAGTTTTTATCAGAAACAATAGATCATAGAATGTCAGGTGAAAAGTGGGAATCTCGTCATGAGCTATGTCGTTGGGGAGGTAACTGGGATAAAGATGATTATCCTGGTGAACCTGGAGAAGATGATGGAAATCATTACTCGCTACTACATGAAGGAAAAATGTAATGACTGCAAGTGTTGATAGTATAACGCTACATGCAAAAGAAAATAGGAGTACTTATATGATAAACTTATTTGGTTCTATCATACCTATCTTGACTTTTCTGATATATGCAGCAACTAAGGTTGATGGTTTAGCCACAGATAGTGAAGTTGTAGATCTAATAATTACTCATAATGTTGAAGAAATGCATCCAAAGGCAGAAATAGCTGTAGGTAATGTGCAACAACAACTTGATCGAATGTTATCTATTCAAATAGAAGAACGAATAGAAAAACAACTTAAGATAATATGCGAAAATCCACAGTTAAGAAATGCTTTAGAGCCTAATATTAAACAATTAATTAGAGACTATAACGGTGTATCTCCTGTTAGATACGTAAGACCATCCTGTGCTCAATTGGGAGTAGGATAATGGCACATAGTAGAGTTTGGAATGCTGCACTTGAAGCTATACCAGCTAATCCATCGGCTGCAGCAGCTGGTGCTGAAAGGATACGAGATCTTAAAATAGATATTCGTGAAAGGCTTGAACTCGATCATGTTATGGATGAGACTAATGATGATGGATTTCATAAGCAAGTAACACTTGAAGAACAGGCATCTAGTCCATCTAATTTAGCAAATAAAGGTCGCTTATTTACAAAAGATGTAGGTGGTTTAACTGAATTACATTATATAGATGCTGCTGGTACTGAATTCGTTATTACTAATAATGGTAAGCTTCTTCTTCTTGCTACTAATAATGCATGGGCTAAAGGGCAAGCAGTTACAGAAGTTGAGATAACATATGCAGCTACAGTAGCTCCAGATGCTGCTCTTAGTAATGCTTTTTGGTGTGATTTAACTGGTAATGTAATATTAGATTCACCTACAAATCCTAAGAGTGGTCAAGTATTAACTATCATGTGGAAGCAGGATGCTACTGGTAGTCGAACACTTACTTTTGGTGCAACTTTATACGGTAATGCTGGTAATGATTGGGCATTAACTACTGATGCTAATGCAATAGATCTTATTACTCTTTACTATGATGGCGATGCTTCGAGATGGAGAGCTATGAGTTTAAGTAAGGATATAGATAATGCCCTTTAATAGAGCTGTTATGATGGCTGGACCTAGAACTTTTATTCTGGATAGTATTACATCAGAAGATTTAGATTTTTCTTATGATGTTGAAGCTCAAGTAATATCAAAATTTGGTATTTCTGGCACTATAGCTGGAGATAATATTATACTAAATATAGCAGCTATAAAGCTTGTTACAGGTTCTGTATCTGGACTTGATGCTAGTGATCTTCATGATAATGCTATCTTTACAATTAATATAGTAGCTGGTACTAAAATATTAGGTGGTGGCGGAAATGGCGGAGAAGGTGGTGATTCATTCTTTGATCAAGAACCTCCTAATCTTGGCAATAGTGCACAAGCAGGAACTGACGGTGGTTCAGGTCTTACTCCTATTAGACTTGGATGCGTTACTTTTATTAAAGGTGCCGCTGGTAATATAGAATTAGGTTATGGTGCTGGTGGTGGCGGAGGTGGAGATTATGGGCCACCTGCAGGCGGTGGTGGAGGAGGAGGCGGTGGTGCTCCTCTTGGAACTTTCCGTGGAAAAGGAGGTGGTGCAGGAACTGGTGAGAATGGTGCTCCTAGTTCTGGTACTGCTGGAAATGACGCTACTGAAACTACAAAAGGTATTGGTGGGGCAGGAAGTGAGGATGCAGGTGCAGGTGGTAATGGTGCTGAATCTGGAACTGCTGCACAAGTAGGAGTTAATGGTAATGCTCCTGGTGGTAGTGCTGGAAGTAATGGTGGTGCTATAGATAAACAAGGTTTTGATCTTACTGTTGATGGTGGTATTACCGTTATCGGTGCGGTCGCATAAAGGAAAATAAAATGAGTCAAGTAATTGGAAATGTATTAGCAGTTGTAGCGCTTTTAGCTTTTTTCTATTTTATCTATAAGAAATACCAAGCAAGTCAAGATAATAAAAAGTTTGGTGGTGGTGGAGGTAGTGGTGGTGGAGCTGGAAAGCAACTTCCAAAATAGCTAATGATTTTTAGATTCAGAGAAAATGAAATAGAAGATCTTGCAGTAGTAGATGCTTTTCGTGAGTTAGCTCTACTATTGCAGGATAAAGCTATGTTAGGTTGGGATGATCTAACATCAGATTTATCATCAGGTAAAGTAGCTGGAGCTAACGTTCCTACATGGTCTACTTTTCGTGATGGTATAGATGCTTATTCATTCTCGGCTAGTACGTTAAATGAGATCTGGATAACATTTCATGTAAAGCATGATTATGCATATGGTACAGATGTTTATCCTCATATTCACTGGTCGCCTACAACTACGAATACAGGTACAGTTAGATGGGGATTTGAATACTCAGTTGCAAAAGGGCATGATCAAGAAGCGTTTCCTTCTACAACTATAGTATACGTAGAAACAGTGATAGGTTCTAATAAACAGTATCAACACATAATTAGTGAGGTATCTGATGGAGATGCTTTTAATGCATTTGAACCTGATTCATTAATTTTAATGAGATTATTTCGTGATGGAGGGCATGCAAATGATACGTTCCCTGACGCTGTTATCGCATTTACTGCTGATGTACACTTTCAAGCAGATAAGCAAGTAACTGATAATAAATCTGCACCTTTTTTCTAGGATTGAATAATGCCAGAAATTGACATACTTGGAGAAGATTGGGAAAATAAACCTGTTGCTGATATTTCAGGTGGATTAGTATTAAATCAGAATTCTGAATCTATGCGGAGTAATCAATTTTTATCTCTGGATGGTGTAATGTATCGTAATGGTAATATGCAAAAGGATACAGGATATGCTGATTTTGCAGATGTACCTTCTGGTATTCCTGGAACGCTTCGTAAAATATTTAAGCATATATCGGCAACTGGAGTAGCTAATACATTTGGCATATCAGATAAATCTTTATATATACTTGCTAATTCAGAATCTAATTGGCATCTAGTTACAACTAGTGGTGGTATGGCAGATACTACTACAACATCACCTGTAAGTAGTTTAGGTAATAATGTCCCAGTAGTTTCTACTGCAGGTATATCTAATGGAGATTTAATAGGTATTGAATTAGATAGTGGCTCATATCATATTGCCGAAGTTACAAGTTTTAGTGGAACATCTCTTATATTTAGTCCTTCTGGAACTGGCCAAGCTGTAGCTAGTGGTAATGATGTAAGACATGGAATTGAATTACTAGGCACGGCAGATAAGCATGTATTTGCATTAACTATTCCATGGAATGATTGGCTTGTATTTACAAATGGTATAGATACACCTAAATATTACGATCCTAGTACTACACAAGTTCAAGTGATACCAAACTTACCTTCTAGTGGTGATACTATTTGCGAAGGTTTAGCTTTATTTGATACATCTTTAATCCTACTACGAACAACTGAAGGTGGTACTAATTTTAATCAAAGAATTCGTTGGTCTGATAAAGCTGATGCAACTAATTGGACTACTGGGGATTCAGGATCAGTTGATCTTTTAGATTCAGCTGATAACATTCAAAATGGATTACTTCTTGGACCTTATTTAGTTATATATAGACAAAACTCTGTATATAGAGGTACAGCAGTAAATACGCCAGTAAAGAGATTCCAGTGGGATAGGATGATTACTGCTTATGGTGCTTTATCTTCTGCCTCTGTTATAGATATAGGGGATAAGCATTTAGTAGTTGGAAAGAAACAAGTTTATTTATATGGTGGCGGATTTGATGTAGCTCCTATTGGTGATCCTATTAAAGATCTTCTTTATGGGCCAGAATCTGAATTAGATATAGCTGAAGCACATAAAACATTCTGTATATATCTAGAAGCTAGAAATGATGTATTTGTATTCTATCAAACTGCTGCAGCTACTACCTTACCAAATAAAACGTTAAGGTGGCATGGTAATCTTAATACTTGGTCTGTACGTGAATTTGAACAAGAAATACTTGGATTTGGAGAAGCTACAGAAAGTAATTCTTTTACTTGGAATGACCTAATAGGTTCATGGGAAGATCAAACTTGGAATTGGAATTCATCAGGTATTACAAGTGATTTAGAAACTATATTATTTTGCCCTGCTGATGGTCAAATAGTAGAATATAATTATTTAGCCGCAGATGATAGTGGAGTAGCTCAAGCGTATAAAGTTGAGACTCCAGATTTTTCACATCCGAATGGTGTTTTACGTCTTGATTATATTGAACTTAAGTGTTCTGGTTCATCTATACTAGTTGAAGTATCATTAGATGAAGGTGGTACATGGTTGGCTATGGAAACTATTAGTCCCGGTACTACTCTTCAAAAAGTTAGAGCATTTAGACAAGTATCAAGTAGAACAATACGATTTAGATTTTCAGGTTCTTCTAGTTTTACATTAAGCTGGTTTAGCTTGCGAGTAACTTTAGAAACAGAGAATTAGAATTGGTCAAAATTTGACCATTAGGAGATATAGATGGGATTCTTTGATTTTTTGTTTGGAGAAGGACCGAGTACAGATACTCAGGTTCTAGATACTCTTACGCCAGAACAACAAGCATCTTTAAATCAGTTGCTAAAAGATCTTGGTGGAGCATCTCCTACATTTGGTGGTGAAGCAGGAATTGAGGCTAGTGAACTTCAGAATTTATCTCTGCAAGCTCTTGAGGAAAGGGCAATAGCTCTGGGTGATCCGAATAGAGAAAATGCATTAGCTTCAGGTGCTGCGGATACCCTCTTAAAATTCTTGGATTTTGAGAATCAAGATGCGGAAATCGAAGATTTCTTTAATACTAATATTCGTGATCCAGCATTAAAAGATTTTCAAGAGAATGTGTTACCACAAATAAGCCGTTCTTTCGGTGGTGCTAATTTCTTTAGTTCAGAAAGAACTAGAACTGATCAAAATGCACAAGAAGAGATTATTGGATCACTGACACGATCAAGGTCTGATCTAGAATTTCAGGATAGAAATTTAACTAGAGATCGAGCTTTGCAAGCATTAGGTTTAGCTGGTGAAGTGGATGCTTTAGGACGTAGAGATACAGATGAACTTATGGCTCTCTTTGGTATAGGTCAGGAACAGACAGGTCTAGATGAAAGAAATTTTGAAAGAGCATTTGATGTATTCCTAGCAAATGAAGGTGTAGCATCTAATAGAAGAAGCCAGTTACTTGGTGGTGTTGGAACTCAAGCCTTTGAAAATGTCGTAACAAGTAACCCAGGATCAAGCGGATTTATAGTAGATCTTTTAGCAGCAGCTACAGGAGGTGGAGTTAATATTAATGCTCCTGATACTAAAATAGGTGGGGAAGGTAAGTCTAAAACTTCTACTGGTAGCTCAAGGGCAGGAGGAAGATAATATGGCTACTGTAATTCAATTAGCAAAAGATACTAGAGCTTCTGATCTTGGTAAAGGTGTAGCATCTTTTCTTGAGCGTAGAAGAGATAAAAGAATAGATGGTCTCCAACAAGAACTTATGCAGGGTATTGGAAGTGCTGCAGATGAAGCAGAAGCTACTGCTCTTATGGGTGATCCTAAATACCAAGAAGTAGTTACTGATAATAGTCGTTTTTCAGCAATTGTAACTCATTTTAATAATGCTCCTCTTGGTACTACTCCTATAATAGGATATGATGAATTTGGAGAGCAACAAATGCTTAGTGTTCGTGAGGGTACTGATGTAGCTGAAGCTATGCGCAAAGCTGGATTAACGTCTGAACGTAAGAGAATGATGTATTCTACTCAATTAGGTGATCCTTTATCTGCTATAACTCCTGAAGGAAGATTTGGTAGTACAAGGGAAGCAGAAGATAATGCATCTACAGAAGATATATTAGGTAAACGTATATTTGTAGATCAAGATACTGCTATGAAGATGCAAACACTTAGATCATCTAATGCATCTCTTGTAGATCAACGTGCGGCTAGACGTTTATCTGAGGAGAAGTTCCAATTTACTAAAGAGGGCGGTCATAGTCCTTTTGCGAATTTACAGGCAGATATACGTGATGGTAAGTTTCCTACTGAAGAAGATGAACAAGCAGCCTGGAAGCGTATGATCCATATTTGGGGCAGAACAGCGACTGATGTTAAACTTAAATATCAACAAGAACTGTTACCAGAAGGTGCTGCTATCCATGCATTATCGGAAACTATGGTTTTAGCAATGGAAATGGTAGAAGCTGATCAGAATATTATATCTGGTGTTGCCGTATTACCTAAGGCATGGAATACCATACAATCTGAAGTAGAAGCATTAGCAGGAGGATTAGGATTAACTGTAAGACCATTGAAAGATTATGATCCTTGGTTTGAAGCTAATGGTTTAGGTGAGAGATCAACAGCATTTAAGAATATGATTACTACTATGGCTCTTGGATTAGCTGCTTCACATGGTCAGTCTGGACGTTCTTTGTCTGATAAAGATTTTGATAGATTCTTAACCATTGCTGGTGTAGGTATTAGAGATGGTGCTACTTTTATAACTAGTTTAAACCAAGCAATGCTAGGATCACAAAGACAGTTTAGTACTAGATATTCTATTATGACAAGTGACTTAGCTGCTGGTGTTATTGGTAACTGGGAAGCGGAGCATGGAGCTTTTCCTCAATTTGGCTCTGGTATGACTAAGGAAGAAGAAGCTAAGAATTTCGTTACTATATGGAATGATGATCCTGCACATGCAAATTATCAACTTGCGTTGCCAACAGGGAGTACTGAGTAATGCCTATCGTATTTGGAGAAGAGACAGAAAATGTACTCGGACAGGCTATATTAGCTAGTTCTGCTAAAGTAAGAGAACGAGAAAAAGAAATTAGTGAATTTGATGCTAACCTTGGTCGTATACAAAAGAATCTACAAACAATAACCGATGGAGGAGGCAGTACAGAAGATTATAATAATTATCTAAGTAAAGTTGAAAATATAACTTCTGGACATGTACCACAGAAGCCAAAACCTCTTGAGGAAGTTACTGCAACAAATCTTTCTTTAGCTGCTGCTCGTGGTGCTGTTACTGGTCTTACTGGTTTAGCTTCACTTCCTTTTATGGCATTAGAAGGTACGGCATTTTTGTTTGCTAGGGCTGGAGATAAAGATGCAGTTTTTGAGAGTTTTAGTGCTACTAGCCGAGCAATTCAAAAAGGCGGGCAAGAAATAAATAAGATTCTTGATCCTGCACATTCTTTTGAACGTGGTTCTGAGGAAGTAGAACGTCAGTTTGTGGTACGAGCCACAGAGAAAGTTGGAGAATTTGTAACTCCGGGCGCAGCTATCGTAGCAGGTATGACTAGGAAAGGAGCACAAATAGCAGCAAGATCACCAGAAACTATTAAATGGTGGGGAAAAGCTTTAGTGCAAATGGCTAAAAATCCAAGGAAAGCTCAACTTTTTGAAGCTGGTTTAAATACAGGAGCTGCAGTAGGTGGTGAAACTGCTGTTTCCTTACTTATAGATCCAAACTCTCCAACAGCAAAAGAAGATGAAGGGTATGTAAGATTTGCAGCTGAGATGGGAACACTACTTGGTGTTGGTGTTGGCTTTGGTTTATTTAGAGGTGCACAAAAGTTAATGGGTGCTGCTAAGGCTAAACTAGCAGTTACAGAATCTCAGCAAAGAAAATTAGCAGAGTTACATATTGGAGCATTGCTTAATGAAATAGTAGAAAGTGATGCTATTAATATAACTGCACGTATAAAAGCAGCAGAAGCATTAACAGAAAAAACTGGTGTTGGATTTTTTACTCCTGACCTTTTTCAGAATGCAGATTTACAAGCAGCTTTTCAAACTGTAACACAAACTGGACATTTAGCACCTACTAAGTATTTTGCAGTACTTACAGCTAGTCGTCAACGTTTAAATACTTATATCGAAGAAGTTGCACCAATAGTATCTAAAGGTGATAATATTCAAGTTGAGTTAAGAAGTTTCCTTGGTAGAAAATTTGACGAAATGGATGAAATGCTGGAGAGGACTGAAATAGCAACACTTGATGAAGTTGAAATTCTTAATCCTAATAGATCTGCGCAAGATATTGGAGAGTCTGGATTAGAAATGGTTAAGCTTTTAGAAAGGGAAGCTCTTGACCAAGCAGATATGGTATATAAATCTATAGATGATGGGGTTGAATTATCTACATCAGTATTGGATTCAGGAATACAACAGGCTAAACTATCACCAACATTTCGTAGACAGAATTTAAGAAGAATAGCTCGTGGTGGAAAACCAGATGAACTTGTTGGTAATGAACTTAATCCAGCAATACAGAATCTTATAGAGATAGGAGAAGCTAATTTTGGTAAAGCTAATCCTAAAGCAACTATTGGTAAGATGGTTCAGTATCGTAGGATGGTACAAGATCAATTTAGAATCTTTGCTATTCATGGCGAAACCGATGCAATGTTAAGAACTGGACGTATATTAGCTGGTGTAGATGGACAATTAAATAAAGCAGCTAAAGGTAATACTATTGGAGGGCAGCAAGCAGCAGCATTGAAAGAAGCTAATGCAGCATATGCAGCAACAAAGGCTCGATTCGATAAGTCATTTGAAATCGTTGGAGTACAAAAAGATATATCAAGTTCATATATAGTAACTCCTGAAAGTTTTGCTAAGCGTTTCATTAAGCCTAATTCAAGTCCAAATCCTGTTCAATCAGCAAAATCTTTTGATAATATATATGAAGGTGATCCACAAGCTAAAGCACTTATAGTAGATGCTGTTAGATTACAATTGTCTACTCTGAAAAAAGGTGATTCTCTTAGTGCTCCAGCAGTAA
>Ga0114923_10003252_pt1 | contig 10976 bp, 9 predicted proteins | sample SumtaG_FD_89578 | JGI IMG/M metagenome (GOLD analysis project Ga0114923, IMG submission 89578) | Deep subsurface microbial communities from Indian Ocean to uncover new lineages of life (NeLLi) - Sumatra_00157 metaG | ecosystem: Environmental > Aquatic > Marine > Oceanic > Sediment | place: near...
ACTTTCAGTTTTGACTTTGACGGGAAAAATCTAACCGTAGCAGTAGTGACTCAATAATATTCTGTTTAAATTTCTGAGCGGGAGACGGGATTCGAACCCGCGACCTTCTCATTGGCAACGAGACACTTCCCGTCTCTGGAGCAACGTTCTATTTTTGTAAATAAAAAGGATTAAATCTTATCGTTATTTTCACACCACTTCCAATGTGTTTTAAAAATAGTTTGTAAATCTGAATATCTCGGTTTAAACCCCAATTCTTTCCTAATTTTCTCTGTATTTGCTATCAGTATTGGAGGATCTCCCTTTCTTTTTTTGCAATACTTAACTTGAATTTTTTTATTTAATAGTTTTTCAGTTTCTTGAACTATTTCCCCATTCGAATAACCTCTACCCGACCCAACATTATAAACACGAAAACACTTATTACTTTTAACCAAATCATTTATGGAAAGAATATGAGCTTCTGCTAAATCAACAGGATGAACATAATCTCTTATGCAAGTGCTATCTTCAGTTTTATAGTTATCTCCAAAAATTAAAACTTCTTCCTCTCTTAAAGCGCTTTTGAAAATATTCGGAATTAAATGAGTTTCAGGGCTATGATTTTCTCCAAGTAGTCCATCTAAAGAAGCACCAGCAACATTAAAATAACGCAAGCATATTGACTTTAACCTATACTTTAATCCAAACCACTTTAACATTTTTTCTATTGCAAGCTTTGTCTCACCATACGGATTAATTGGATTAGTTGGGCTAGCTTCTATAATTGGAACTAGATTTGGAATTCCATAGACTGAACAACTAGAAGAAAAAACTAAAAATTCAACCCCTTTTTTAATCGCAGTTGAAAAAAGTGAATATGACCCACCTAAATTATTTTTATAATACTTAAGTGGATTCTTAAAAGACTCTTCGACTAATGAATAAGATGCTAAATGTATAATAACTTTTGGCTTAAACTCAGAAAAAACTTTTTCAAGAAAGTTCACATTTTGTATATTTCCCTTAAAAAAATTTACTTTTTTGGGAATATTTTTATAATAACCATTTTCTAAAGTATCTATAACTCCAACTTCAAACCCTTTTTTTAATAACTCACTTACTGTGATTGCACCTATATATCCAGCTCCACCAGTTACAATAATTTTCATAATTTTACCTCATCTTTTTTAATATTTTTTCACGAAAATTTAAAGACATTTTATTTCTACAATCAAGAATCAACGCATTTTCAAAACATCGCAGAGAAGTTTTGAAAAATCTCTGATCATAATATTTTCTTCCCATAAAAATAATATCTTCAACGGGATAATTAATCCAATACTTTACATCCCTAATGTTTGAAAAACCATCAATATAAGTCTTTAAGGTTTTATTTGCCATTTTAAATCTACCCAAAGATGATTGAGACAGCATGATTTTTAATAAAGAATTTTTCTTAGATTTCTTATCAGGACTAGATACTTTTTTAAAAACATCAATCGCTTCTAAATATTTACCTAATCCAAAAAGAATTTCACCCTTTAACCACTGTAATTTTTTTTGATCATCAATATCAAGTCTTAAAAAAATCTTATTTGCTTTTACAAATTCTCCCAAAGCAATATAATTCTCAATTACTTTGATACTTGAATTTCTCCATTTTTTCTTAGGTTTAAGAGATATCGTCCTATTATAGGAAAACGAATTTAAAATACGTTTTTTTGCTTTTTTAATCCAATTGAAATATCTATTATTTTGAGTTGTTCTTAAAAGCTGATAATGAAGTTTACGATTGCGGGAATATTCTACCTGCTGATCTCCCGTGCGAAAAGGATGACTTATATGAAATCCAGACGCTGAATAAACTGGGATAATATAACAACCACTCGCCAATGCTTTAGCGGCTAAATGACCATCTTCATTACTCCATCCCTTAAAATGTTCATCAAACCCGCCAACATCATTATATGTCTTTACAGGTAAACTAAAAAGTGCTCCAAATACAAGGTCTTGCAATAACCAAGGATCATTCTTATTGCCAAAAGGCATCCATAAACCCCTAGAAAACCCCAAATTTTTATAGTGGTTACTAGTTAAACACATATTATTAGGCCAACCTGGTTCTGGAAACCGTATTCTAATGTCATTCATAAAACATGTTCCAAGGGGAGCTCCATTTTTTTTAATATTACTAGAAATCACCTGTTTATCATTTTTAGGAACATCTGCTCTAAAACCAGCCAATAAAACATTTGGTAAAATCTGATGTCTACAAACAAAATGCTCTATTGTCTGATAATGTAAGATCATATCTGGGTCACAAATAACAATAATCTCTCCACCTGCAACACTGATACCAGTATTACGTGCATGTGCTACACCAGAATGTTTTTGTTGAACAACAGTAAAATTGAGATAAAATTTTATTTTTTTTAATAAATTCCATAAATCATCCGTTGATCCATCATCAACTACAACGACCTGTAGTCTATTTTGATATTTAATATTAAAACTGCTCTGTTCTATTGAAGACAAACAGGAAAGAATTGTTTCCCCAGCATTCCAACAAGGAATCACAACAGTCACTGTCAATTGCTTGTTAGTATTAATTGCTGGAGGGCTATTCAATGGATCAAAATTTAAAAAAGAATTAGTTTCTTTTTTAAAATATTGTTGCAAATTAGAATAGTCATTGTTGCTTTTTGTCAACGCTTGCTCAACAGAATTTTTTTTAATTTGGTTACTTGCCATAATTTATTACATTTTATCATCTTAAAAGAAGTTTTTTTTGATTACAATTAGAGAAAAGATATAATACTCCTTAAAGATCAATATAAAATACAAGCTTTTGAAAATGAAACCAAAAATCGCCTTTGTGGGACATTATAAATATAATTGTGGCGCTAGTAATGCATTATTGGGATATTTAAAGGCAGGAAAGCAAATAAGTTGTGACATTCGAGTCTCTAAGTTTAGCCATATTGACAAAGCTATTCAAAAAAACATTCCCACTGCAGAGAAAAATTGGCAACCAGATTTATTTATCATCTCATATGAATCATATTCATTTTTAACCAAACAAAACCTTGATCTTATCTGTAAAACAATTCCGCGAAAAAAAAGAATAATTATTGATTCCGATGCAAAATATTCACCGCTACTCAGTAAAAATGGAGATAGCAATCATCTTGATAATAAGTCATTCAAATATTGGCAAAGTCTATATGATTCCTTATCCGATATTGTTCTTCAACCAATTATTAAGTCTGAAAAAAATAGCAAGATAAAATCTTTTCTGTATTTTGGAATGGATAAGCATTTAAATAAGATTCCTAAAATAAAGAAAGAATTTGAACTTTTATACGTCGGGAATAATTGGCATAGATGGAGTGACATGAAGTCATTAATAATGGGGTTAAAAAATTATCGATCAGTAGTCAAAAATATTGCCATTATTGGAAAATGGTGGGATAAAGAAACAGCTTCAGGTTTTGAATCTGTTACCAAATCTAATTCTCAATTTCTTGAAAAAAATAATATAAAACTTTTTAAATCAGCTCCTTACGGACAAGTTGAGCTATCAATGAGTAGGGGATTATTAAACCCAATATTAATTAGACCAATATTAAATAGTCTAAAGTTAATAACGCCAAGAATGTTTGAAACATTTGTAGCTAACACTGTTCCTTTAATTCCAAGTTATTTTACACATGCTACCAAACTCTACGGATCTGAAATATCAAAATTTATAATTTCAAAAAATTCAGGTAACGATATTGAAAAAATTATAAAAAATTATAAAAAATATAATTTAATTGCAGCTAAAATAAGAGAAGAGTTATTTTCAAAACATTCTTATGAAGTAAGAATAAAAGAATTATTCAAATTTGCTTAATTTTAAATCAAAAACAATAAAATGACTCATTGGTAAACTGATTTTGCAAACTTGTTGCCCCAGAATAATCCAATTGGTCGAATCAAAACAAATAAAGCTTCTGAGAGAAATTTCAAATCTTTTTTCAACAATGCTCTAAGTGTCAAAAACTGAATATCTAGTCGAAATATATCCTTCAATAATAAATATATTCCATAATTACTACCTATATCTCTCCATCCTAAGCCTTCATTGGAACATCTCTTAAATAGCGAATAAATCGTTTTATAAGAATGAGCATGTAGAACAATTGAGTTTTTTTGATAAATGAACTTATAGCCCTTTTCAAAAGCTTTTTTTTGAAAAACCTTGTCTTCACAATACCTAGCTCCACTAAATCCAGTTTCTTTCCAAACTTCTTTAGTAAAAGCTAAATTAACACAAGATAACCCAAAAATATTATTTGATTTAAAATTGCTATTTCTTTTTAAAAAACTTCCCCCCTCGCTTGTAAAATAAAACCAATAATTTCTTTCCCAATAAAAAAAATTCAAATAATTAAGATCATCAGAATTTGGGCACTGCAATACTCCTTGTACAACATCTGCTTTTTTCAAGACTAATGGTTCAATCAAATTTTGAAGCCAAAATTTATTTATTGGAAGGGCATCAACAGAAACAGAAACAATATACTTACCCGAAGCAAGCCTACAAGCCAGATCCCTTGTCTCTCCATAATTAAAATCTTCTTTCTTAATTTTCTTAATTTTTGAAGCACATAATTTGACTTTATTATAAGTTTTCTTTCCGTCTCCAAAATAAATAACTACTAATTCATATGAGTAGTTTGTAACTTGAGATTTAAGTCTCAATAAAAATTCATCCAGAATAGCCCCAGTATCTCTCACCAAAATCGTTATAGAAACTAACGGCTTCATATGAACTTAGTTACAAATAGGATATGCATTTATAACTTTTATTTTAACTGGCTTTTAGGACGTCTTAGTAGCCAAATAAGTGAAACGGGTAATTTATTAAATGCAGTGACAACGGTTTTATTATTTAAGCTTAAACCTGACTGCATTAACTTAATTTCTTTAGACTCCATCGATGGCTCTAAACATTGAATTATTTTAAGACCTAAAAGATTAAATTGCTTTATATATGAACTTGGCCAATGAATAAAGTTAATTATATATCCAGTCTTTCCAAACTTATCCTTAAAATCAGCATGTGCTCCTATAGAAACCAATACGGGGTGAATATCAGATAACACCATATACCCACCAGGTCGTAATGTTTTATAAAGCTCAGGTATCACTTTATCTAAAGATTTAAAATGAGTTAATGCTAACGAACAGAGAACAATATCTATACTTTTTGGTTTTATTGGTAAATTAGTTAAATTTGCCCTAATCAACTTAACTTTATTTAACTTAGCCTTTGCTTTTTCCAACATTAATTTAGACTGATCAACGCCAATTACAGAATATCCGTATGAATTTAAAAAATTCCAATACCGACCAGTCCCACAACCAGCATCTAAAACTTTACCCTTCGGCAACGCTTTGATTATTGACTTAACTTTGGGCTCCTCAATGTTAATAAGAAGATTTGGCATACTATCATATGTTTCTGCCCAAACATCATAGCCCTTATTAACACCATATTTAGTTATATTGCTAGCTTTTAACTTCACTCCATCATTCAAATCATTTGTAATATTTGAAATTTCTGTAAAAATCGATTTTGCAACAGAGTCTTCTCCAATCAATAAATTTCTCAATAGTGCTAAACCAGCAATTCCAAGACTTCTTTGTTTCAAAAAATTAATTTTCATAAACTCTGTAATTTTTATTACCCTATTATATAATATATAAATTATCCTAACTATTCATAAATTTATGTTAAGTAAACCTGACACTTATTTTAAAAAAACTATCTCTTTTAAGTACAAAGGGGTAGTTCTGCGGTTTTTAACTTCACAAAGTATTTTTAGTTCTCACGATATAGACAAAGGAACTCAAAGACTGCTAAGAACCTTATTGGCTTCAAAATATATTAGTAAATGTAAAAAAATTCTAGATTTAGGGTGTGGTTATGGCCCAATCGGAATAACTTTGTCAACTATTAATAAATCTAGTCAAGTAGACATGGTAGATATAGATGCCTTATCTTTAAAATATGCTCAAGAAAACGCTTCTTTAAACAATGTAAAAAATATAAAAATTTATCCCAGCTTAGGTTATGACGATATAAATAGTTCAGATTTTGATTTCATTATTTCCAATATTCCTGCAAAAGTTGGTAAAGCTACTCTAGAACACATGTTAAAAGACGCAAAATATTTTTTAAAACCAGATGGTTTAGTAGCTATCGTGGTGATTGATGAAATAGCAGATCAAGTTGCCTCTTTGCTAAATGACGAAGAAATCACAATTGTACTATATAAAAAATGGCCTGGGCACCGTGTCTACCATTACAAATTTTCAAAAAAGTCTTATTTACTAAAAAATAAGACAAATACTTCTATCATAAATCGACGATATTATCGTAATGGAGATAAAAAATTTTCGTTTGGGGACTTAACAATTAAAATTCAGCCAACTTATAATCTACCAGAGTTTGACACTCCAAGTTTTCAAACAAAATTATTAATCAATAACCTTAAAGCATTAAAAAAAATAAATATAAAAAAAACAATCATTTTAAACCCCAATCAAGGCATAATTCCTATTGCGCTATCTAAGATATTTAATGTTAAGACAATTGAATTAGTTGATCGAAATCTACAAGCACTAAGAGTTTCAAAAATGAACTTAAAATCCAATAATTATCCCATAGAAAATATTAAACTTTCTCATCAAATTAACTTAAAGCAAACTAATTCAGAAAAGTCTGATTTTATCATTGGAGTTATTCCCGAAAAAGAAAATTTAGCTACCCATGAAATACTTTTTAAGCAAATTAAAGAACAACTCACCATAAATGGCATCGCAATGATTGTTTCCAGCACTACAGTAATTTCACGCATTAAAAAATTATTGGAATTTAAAAAGCTTTTAAAAATAAATAAAAGAAAGAAAGCTAAGGGGGCAAGTCTTCTTGTTTTAACTAATTATTAAAAAGCAATCTCAAAAGGTGACTATAAAGCTTAATTTGCATGAACAATAAAGACAATCAACGAATTGCAATTTTAGCATCTATGAAAGAAGAAATTAGTCTTTTGCTTTCATATGTGAAAATTCACTCAGAAAAAATTGAATTAAACTCTTCTACGTGGAAGGGAGAGCTTTTTAAAAAGAAAGTTATAGTTAAACTAACAGGTATCGGCAAGGTTAATGCAGCCATGTCTACGCAACATTTAATTAGCAATCACAAGATTTCTTGCATATATAATATTGGCATAGCTGGAGGAATATCAAAAAAAGTAAATATTGGAGATGTCATTTGTGTAGATAAAGCAATTCAAAGCGACTTTGATCTAACTATTTTTGGACTTAAGCAGGGACAAATTCCAAAAATAAAAAAATATTATTTCCCCACATCATTTAAAAAAGAGACGCTAAACTCTCTGCAAAGCAAATATCCAATTAAATTTGGCAATATCATTTCTGCCGATCAGTTTATAGGTGACAGAAAAGAAGTCGTTAATCTCGGTAAAAAATTTAATGCTCTTGCTAAAGACATGGAAACAGCAGCTATTGCTCACGTTTGCTATGTTAATAAAATTCCCTTTATAGCAATAAGGGGAATCTCTGACAATTCAGGAAAATTTGCCATTGATGAATATAAGGAGTTTTTGAAACTAGCTGCTAGCAACAGCACTAAAGTTCTTCTAAAAATAATTAAAAATCAAACAATTAAAAAACGATGATTAAGCCCTCTACAACTTTCACATTTATAATGCCTTGTTATAATTCAGAAAAGTCTATTGAACAAGGCATCAAATCAATACTGTCAATTAATTACCCAAAAAACAAATTTTCTATTATCATCGTAGATGACTGTTCAACAGATAAAACAGCTTCTGTCATAAAAAAACGAAAATTCAAAAGAGTTAGCTTAATTCAGTTAAGAAAAAATCGTGGCCCAGCCTATGCAAGAAATATAGGTAAAAATAAAGCCTCAACTGATTATGTGATTTTTATTGATACTGAAACCACAGTAAGTAAGAATATACTTTTACACTATGTGGCTACAATAAAAAAATTCCCAAAAGCAGTTTTTGGTGGAAATATAAAATTTTTCGGAAAGAAAAATCTCAATACAAAAATAGTAGAAAAAGGAAGAATTTTCTATATGAGAGAAAAATCTCAGTCTGAGTTATTATGGGCAGCGAGTAATAATTTATGCGTTCCAAAAGAAATATATCAAAATTATCATTTTAATCCACAATTCTCTATTGCCGCTTTCGAAGATATTGATTTTTGTTTCAGAATTAGAGATAAAGGATATAAAATCTTGTTCAATAATAAATCAGTCGCTTATCATAAATCTTTCCATAGCTTTAAAGAGTCAATCTCTCGCATGTTTCGTTATGGAAAAGGGACAAGTGTATTCATAAAAATTCAACCAAAAAAAAGCCTATTTGCATGGGAATTACTAGCAAAAACAATCCTATTTTTATCATTTATCTTGATGTTTTTTCTTGCCTATAAATCAAAAAACTGGATATATCTTTTTTGGCCCCTATTTCATTTTATATATTCATCATATTATTTTTTCGCTGAATTTTATATAGATGACAAAGTATATAAAAAAGGCATGTTGTTTTTAATCCTTACGTCAATCTATAAATGCTTCATGATCTGGGTTTACCAACTTGGAGTTATAATTGGAAACATTGAAAATAAAAATTCATTATTTTTAAATATTAATCCTGAGTATTTGTTTGAAAAAGGTAATGCTAGACTAGGGCTAATATGGTTTATCGACGATCTTATTATTGCTTTAGTTTTTTTCTCTTTACTATTTTTTTAATTTTGAATTAATAAAATTCGTTATTATCTTAAAAGCAGTCTGAGCACCATTACCTCCCTGATATTCAATGAATTTCTTACCATTAACTACAAATTCATTCTCCCAACTTAACTGATTAACAATTAAATCATTAATGTTTTTGCCTACTTGATCCATAATATTAGAAGATTTTTCAAATTCACGAAGTTGTTTTAAAACAGCCCGCATACTTTTTACTGCCTCTAATTTATTTAGCTTAAGTCGAGGCATAAAATCCGATAAATGAACAGAGGCTGGTGCTAAACCACGTTTACGAAACTCTTCTAATTGTAAATATTGACTATTATTAGACGCCGGTAGAAAAATTGTTGGAGTGCCTGAATAAAAAGCAATCTCAGAAGTTACTAACCCAGGAGTTACAAGAATAACTTTGGACTCTGCCATTTCTTTAAGAAAATTTTCATGAGATAGGCAAACGAATTTAAAAAAAGTTTTAGGAAATTTTTTGCTCAACTTTTTTACAATACGCTCATTAGTTGCAACAATAACTTGATTGAAACTTTTCCAATCAACGCTATTCAGTAGCAATTTTGTCATAATAAAAGGATAATTAGTATCATGTCCAGCTTTATACCAATGCAACGCTTCTCCTCCACCAAAAGAAATTAGAGCTTTTTGCTTTCTTTTTCTCTTAGTTATCTTGCCAATTATTGGGCCAACGCTATGTAGATTTTTAATAAGATGTGCAAACTTTTTATCATTTTTACTATCATTCATTGATCGTTCTCGAATATAAAGATCTACATTCAAAATATCATCAGAAATTGTATCCCAAAACCAAAACAGACAGTCTAGCCATATTGTTAACTTACCCAGTCGTTTAGCTATAATTACACTCTGAATATCCATAGAGCTAATAAGAACATCTGAATCAGATATAATTTCTTCAAGCTTTTTTTTAGATTTTGGATTATCTGTATCTAACTCATAAATCTTTTTAAATGGAAATTTTTTTGCTAACTGCAAAGAAGTTCCATACCCCACAAAAACAAGAGTATGACCAGAATTATTAAGCAATTCTGCTAAATTAAGTAATTTTCCTATTGGGCCGAAAGCAAAATTTTCTGCAGTTAATACTATTTTTGCCATATAAATGTATTATAACAAGAGTTCAATTTATTCACTTACTTCAAGAAAACCATGGGCCGCAGTGCGGGGCGCGGCCAAAAGTCAAAAATGGGAGCCCACTAAAGGACTTATTTCGCAACCATAAGCTTAAATTTGATATTACTCAAAATGATATGAAAACCTTCGCCTCAAAACCCGAATAACAATTTAACTGAAAACTTCATTATTTACTCAAATTCTTAAATAAGTATATACTGCTAATTATGTCTAACGGAGAAGCTTCTTCTGAAATCATAGAAGACAATTCAAGAGGTTTTAAATCAAGAATTGTCAGGGGAGAAGAAACTCTTGGTAAACGCAATATTGCATTACGAGAAAACGCTATAAAATTTCTTTCAGTTCAAAGAAACGAAGAAGAAAATTTAAGTGAAGAGCAAGCTGTTGCATTTAAAGCAAGTGAGGGGGTATTGCAATTACTTCAATTAGACTCTCTTGCAGAATTCAGAGCTGCTAAAAAAACAGGTAAATTAGATTCAAGAGAATTAAAACCTTACAAAAACAGACTAGATTACTCGAAAATTGATTCAAAAGAGCAAATTCTTTTCTTGCTAATTTCAAATATATTTAATAGAACTGATGAACTTGCAGAAACAGCTATTAGATCAACAAAAAGTCATGATTCAAAATCTGTCGGGAAAGAATTTCTAAATAACTTATTGACAAAAGTTAGAGTTAGTGAATTTACAGATGAAGGAGGAAATAAAGTTAGAGTAAATTTCTTTGAAATGTTCTCCCATATAAAAACACTAGCAGAGCTTTGGAATGTTAATATTGATAGCTGGGATAATTATGTAGATACTATAATTCAAGGGCAGGCTGAAGGCCAAGAAATGTTACAAAAATCTCGTAATGCTGGTAGCATAACTTACTCCTCAGAAGAAGCAGTACATTATAGAAGAACTACTATTGGAAACTATGCCAGGCTCTTGGGAGAAGCTTTATTTAGCAAAGATGAAAAAAAAGTGAATAC
>Ga0114923_10003253_pt1 | contig 10974 bp, 7 predicted proteins | sample SumtaG_FD_89578 | JGI IMG/M metagenome (GOLD analysis project Ga0114923, IMG submission 89578) | Deep subsurface microbial communities from Indian Ocean to uncover new lineages of life (NeLLi) - Sumatra_00157 metaG | ecosystem: Environmental > Aquatic > Marine > Oceanic > Sediment | place: near...
AGGTATTACTGGTTAAAAATCGACCGCTTAGCTGGGCTGCAGCCCAGCTAAGCGAACATAAACCCGGAAAAGTGTTACCCATGTCGCCGGTATAAAGTGTTACCCATCTACCGGTTGACACACCATTAAAGAATGTGGGGGAGTTTTATAGTCCGGCGAGGGAGTTGTTGAGCTTTAATTGTTTTTTGGAGCAGTGGCGAAAAGGATGTCAAGGTCGCTGACAACATCGGCATAACACTTCTCGATGCCCCTGACCATTTGTTGTGGGACAAATTTTATGTCGGATTTTAGAGACTCGCGATGCTGGTCAAAGAATTGCTCGAGAGCAGCAAATTTTTCTTTGGGGAGCTGTTTTCTCTCATCAATGGGCCGGCGGCCGCATACTATGCAAACTTGGGTACCTTCGGGCTCAAGTTTGGACTTGAGGGAGCAAACCTGACAAGATTCATCGCAACCGGTGCAGAGCATAAGACCGACGAGTTCGTTCATTTTTATCAGGACGCTGCATTTACTGCAGGTAAGGTCAAAATGTAAAGCGGGGTCTCCCCCCATAAAATTCCAGAAGTGTTTTTCTTCGTGAGAAGGTTCCAAAGGCGGCGTTTGCGATGTGAAGCAAGTGGAGACCTTTCCGCACTGAAAGCAACGTTTCATTACAATAAGGCCTTTGGAGATGTTAGTCATATCCCAGAGATGTGAGCATTTTTCTTCCGCCATGATTTATTTTTCCCAAAACTAATTCATTGTACGGAAAGGCTGTGTATTGTTCTAACCGGCATAGGATTCAGCCATTTAAATTATACGTCAGATAAGGCATAGGTGCGCCAGAAAAAAAACTTATATAAGGCATCAAGTACGCTTATTTTCAGTTGAGGTATCCAGTGATTATACAGTTATTGATTGTTGGTCTGCTGCGCTCGACGTCACCCCCACAGCTCGGGGGAGGTTCTCCCCTAAACCCCCTGAGGTTCGAATCTGCCATTCGTTAACACGCCTGAGAGGGCTCGAACCCCTAACCTTCGGTTCCGTAGACCGATGCTCTATCCAATTGAGCTACAGGCGCATTTGTCGTTAATCAATCTTACAGCGGCAGTAGGGTGATTTCAAGAAAATTAAGAGTCGCCAAGATAGGCTACCTATCAGTTTGAAAGTCATCAGGGCAATTTTCTTGACGTTCTGCGTGGTTTTGCTTTTAATACTGCGGCTGGAAAAATAGAGTTAGAAAGTTTTTTGAAAGGCAGGTAAGAAGATGAAAACGAGTAAACGGGCGCAGGCGGTGCCGCCGTCGGCGACCATAGCGGTTACTTCAAGAGCGCAACAATTAAAAGCTGATGGCGTTGATGTGGTGAGTTTCGGGGCAGGGGCGCCAGATTTTGACACGCCGGAATATATCAAGGATGCTGCCATAAAATCTCTCAAGGCCGGCCAGACAAAGTACACCGCTGCGGCGGGGATACCGGAGCTGCGGAAAGTCATCGCGGAAAAGTTCAAAAAAGACAACGGGTTGGATTACAGTGCCGAGCAGGTTATTGTCAATATCGGCGGTAAGCACTCGGTTTATGAGGCGATGCAGGCAGTGCTGGACCCGGGTGATGAGGTAATCCTGCCGACGCCTTACTGGGTGACATATCCGGAAACGATAAAACTCGCAGGGGCGAAGGCGAAAATTATCGAGACTGATATTACAAATAGTTTCAAAGTAACACCGGAGCAGCTAAAGAAAGCTATCAACAAGAAGACGGCGATGCTGCTGTTGAACTCACCGAACAATCCGGGCGGTTTTACATATACGCCGGACGAGCTAAAGGCGCTGGCGGAAGTGCTTGAGGGGAGCGATGTTATGGTCTTGTCGGATGAGATTTACGAAAAGCTCATATACGGCGATACGAAATTTGTCAGCTTTGCCTCACTAAGCGAGGATGCCTACAACAGGACTATAACATTAAACGGGTACAGTAAGGCTTTTTCAATGACGGGGTGGCGATTAGGTTATGCGGCAGGGCCGCTGGAAGTTATAAAAGCGATGGGACGGCTGCAGTCTCATATGACATCGAACGCGGTTACTTTTGGTCAATATGCGGCAATTACAGCATTGACGGACCCATCTGCCGATGAGGTGGTGGAAAAAATGCGGGTTGAATTTGAGAATCGCGGCCAGTATATGAGCCAGCGGCTTAATGATACGGACGGTGTGACCTGTGCAGCAGCTACGGGTGCGTTTTACTGCTTTCCGGATGTATCGGCCCATTACGGCAGGACTATTGACGGGGCGAAAATCAGCGGGAGTATGGATTTCGCGAAGGCTCTTCTGGAACAGGTCAATGTTGCGCTTGTTCCCGGTCTGCCATTCGGCTGCGATAATAACGTCCGGTTGAGCTTCGCCTGCTCGATGGAGCAGATTACCAAAGGGCTGGATAGGATAGAAAAGTGGCTTGGGCAGTAAAAACCTGAAGGCTGTTCCTGATTTTCGGACGGTTTTTGGGGTTAAAGGGGGTCTGAAGGCCTGAGACTACTGGATATGAGGGGCTGTCCTTGACGATATAGGATGTAAGATTTATTATTCGTGTATAATTGCAGTTTAATTATGAACTTAGCTTACATTTAAAGCATATTGTCAGGGAGTTGGACGGATAAAAATGAATGAACTAACCAATAACGGCAAATCAAGAACCTTCTCAGGCTGGCCTATGGTGTTGGCATGGCTGGCCATGATTATTTTCGCTTTCCACGCCAGTACGCACATGGTAGGTGCTGGTGATACGTGGGTAGCGATGGCTTGCGGCAGACATTTCACCAATCAGGGTGTCGATACCGTGGAGCCATTCAGTGCAAATTCACACCATGCTGGACCTACTGAAGAAGATGTAAAAAAGTGGCCAACATGGGCACAGCGGATTACCGAAAAAGTCGGGCTTGAGACCGTGCGGAAATGGCATCCTACCGGTTCGCTTAACCAGAACTGGCTGACGCACGTTATATTCTACAACCTGACGCCTAAGTCCTCCTACGATGACGGTCTGAGCTATACATCCAATGCGCTTGTTTACTGGAAGTTTGCGGTTTACATACTTACCGTTATCTGCGTTTATTACACGGGGCGGCTGCTGGGGGTAAATCCGGCGTTATCGGCGTTCTTTGCGTGCTTTTCGATGTTTGTTGCGCGGTCTTTTCTTGACATACGCCCGGCGGGATTTTCGAATCTTATGGTGGCCATCTTTTTGCTCGTGCTGGCTTTGACTACATATCGAAATATTTTATATATCTGGCTTATCGTTCCAATCACAGTTTTCTGGTGCAATGTCCACGGGGGGTATATTTACGTATTCATTATGCTGATTCCGTTTATCGGGCTGCACCTGATGATAAATTTGCCGAAAAAATGGACGGCGATTCTGTACAATGTCACCGCGTGGCCTTTCTTTTTTGTCGTGGCCTCGAGAATTAACCTTGAAAAACTAAGCAAGGCCGAACAAGGGCAGGCGTATTTGGGCTTGTTTTTGCTGTTTCTTTTCCTTCTGGTGATGGATTATGTGCTGATATTTATTAAAGAGAAACTGGTCACTATTAAATGGAGGGGCCTCTATCATACCATAGCGGCTGGCCTTGCCGCTTTTGTAGCTGCGATTATATTCAATCCGTTCCACCTGACCAACATGACTCATACTTTCATCATAAGCGTCAGCGAGCACGCCAAGATGTGGCGGAGTGTCAACGAATGGCACCCGGCTTTTGCTTGGAGCAATCCCGTGGGCACGGGCTTTCCATTTTTGATACTTCTTATTTTGAGTATCGGGCTGGGCGTGTTCTGGCTTTTCAACAGAAGACTAATCCCAAAATCGCTCAAGCTTCCAAAGGACGAATTCGAGCAGCAGGAGAAGAGGTATGAGGTTCTTTGCAGGATTTTCGGCTTTGCGATGGCTATATTCTTGACCTGGGTGGTGTTTATCAGCCTGTCTTTTGTAGAAGCTGATATATTAAGCTTTATCTTATGTGCGGCGTTTGTCGGGATACTTCTGGTGAGCATCTACAGGAATGTTCACTTTATTTATTTGATGGTCGTATTGTGCCTGTTGGCAATGTGGGCCGCCGGTGACGACAAAGGCTTTGGTGGCAGATATATCTTTCCGTTCCTTATACTCCCGACATATCTTTTGCTGCATATTTTTGTTTCGCTGTTTTCAAAGAAAATAAAATTCAAAACGATAAATATTGCTTTTGTTGCTCTTGCTGCCGTTGTTTCGGTGCTTTTGATGTGTATTATTTTTAAACCTTTCAACTTCGAGATGCCGCTTGGGAAGGCATTGGAGCAGGTCTGGGAACTGCGTCGCCCATGGAAATCGAGATATGAAAGAAACCTGGGATTGTCTTATCCGCATTTGTTCAAAACGCTTTACATTGTAAATATTGCTTCTGTAGTTTTCTGGTTAGTTCTTCCCTATCTCAAGGAGAAGTTTGCTCGACTGCCCGGCAAGGCTGAAAAAGACGAAAAGAGAGCTGAGGCACAGGAATATCAATTGCCCCGGATTGATTTAACACTGATAATTATTGCGGCGCTTACGATTTACATGGCCTATCGTTCGAGAAGGTTTATAACGATAGCGGCTTTTGCGGCCTGTCCCTTTGTGGCGATGTTCATCGACCAGATGATTCGAACAATCGGTGCCACAAAGAATTTCTATAAAAGAAATTCCCTGACAGTTCCGCCTATGGCGTATAGTTTGCGGAGGATTTTCGTCATTTTGGGCGCCGGCGCCGTTCTGGCTTTTGGAATTGGCTGGGGGCTTAAATTCAAGAGGGTGTATCTGGATTTTTGGCCCACGGACACAAAATTAAATTCGATTTTTATACGTATGACCGCGTCAAATGTAAAGCCCTTCTATGCCTGCAAGTTTATGAGAGACAATAAGATGACAGGCAAGATGTTCAACTACTGGACCGAGGGCGGTTTTATCGCATGGGGCCAGGACCCCGACCCAAACACAGGAAAGACCCCTTTGCAGCTGTTTATGGACGGCAGGGCACAGGCAGCTTACGAACCGGACATTTATCAGCGTTGGTCCGGCATAATGTCGGGAGGCCAAATAGCCGCACAGTTTGTTCAAAGTGCCAAGATGAGAAAAAAGAAACTGACCGTCGCCAATTATAAAAAAATCGGCAAATGGGTAAGCAATGAACTTAGAAAACATGAAGTCTGGGTGCTCCTGATGCCAGCGGGAGAATTTAACAAACCAACGGTCAAAAGTCTCGAATACGATAATGACTGGCAGATTGTTTTTATGAATAACAAGCAAAAAATGTTTGTCGATGTGAAAACAGCTCAGGGCAGGAATCTTTTCAACGGCATTTTCAGCGGCAAGACGGTTTTTCCGGATGAGTTTTCTAAAAAACTTGTACTGGCCAACAACGCTTTTTTAGTTGGGAGGGAAGAATCCGACAGGAAAAACGCCTTTGCTCTTGCCTTGGAGGCATTTGAACTCAATCCTTCCCAGGCCGTGATGCAGGTCATAATTGCTTCTGCAAAGTTTCCTAATTTAAGGCCTCGTGTTGACGAGTTCTGCAAAAGCTACATCCAGAAGTTCGAAGAGCAAAAGAAAGTTATTTCCAAACAGGACGGTTATCATCACAGGACAGTAGCGGCCTCTATAGCGTGTGCTTATTTGAGACAACGGGCTGCAAGACAGCAGGACACTGAACTTGCGCGCTATTATCAAGATAAAAAACGAAGCTTCGATAAGGAACTGGGAACACTACAGAAGAGAAAAAGGTGGTAGCCTTTGACAATGGATAAATCACCAAGTACCGAAGTTGATTCAAAGCTGTACGGTCCTGTTTCGGTTAGTGTTTTCTTCCCGTGCTACAACGAGCAGGATAATATTGCGGCCCTGATAGAAAAAACGATTTCTGTCCTTGAAAAGCTTGACGCTGACTTCGAGCTTATTATCGTTGACGACGGCAGTTCCGATTCCACCGCCCGAATCGCCGATGAAATGGCACAAAAAGATGACAGGGTCAAGGCCGTACACCACCAGAGTAATCTCGGCTACGGCGAAGCTTTAAAGTCCGGCTTCAAAGCCGCAACCAAGGAGCTTGTCTTTTATACCGACGGTGACGGACAGTTCGATATCGGCGAAATGCCCCCGCTGCTGCCCATGCTCGAAGAATTCGACATCGTAAGCTGCTACCGGATAAACCGTAAGGACAGTATCATGCGTAAAATAAACGGCTGGGCATGGACAAAACTGGTCTGCCGGTTGTTCGGGATGAAGGTCAGGGACATCGACTGCGCCTTCAAATTGTACAAAAGGGAGATATTTGATAAAATAAAAATGTCGAGTTCCGGCGCGCTTATTGATACAGAGATTCTGGCCCGGGCCGTGAGAGAAGGATACACCATAACCCAAAAAGGAGTTCATCATTATCCTCGTACGGCCGGAGAGCAGACCGGAGCAAACTTAAAAGTTATTCTACGAGCTTTCAAAGAGCTTTTTGAACTACGAAAGAAAATTCTAAGTGGCGATTGAGGTGCTTAAGCACACCGGCCCTGCGCTATGAGTAAAAAAAAAGTAAACTTGTTTATTTACGGTTCTCTGCGTGACCGAAGAATATTTCAATCTGTCAGCGGCCTTAGTTTTGCAAAAAAAGCTTCCAAGCTCCATGACACTAAGCTTTTAGCTGAACCTGCCTTTTTGCCACAGTATAAAAAAGTAAGTCCGGACAATGTTTACTTCTACGCCGTTCCGGACAAATCTTCCAAAATCGAAGGGTTCGTCGTTTACGATATCCCTGCCGAGTCAATGGACGAAATCGACAGGTACGAGGGGAAAAGATACCGGCGAGAGACCATAAAGGTAAACACCGCAAAAGGTCTTGTAAGAGCACAGGCATACCTGGTAAGCCGTGAATCGATGAAGGAACACTTCGGCGACCGCTGGCATGTTAACATCATACACGAGCTTTGGCTGCGAAAACGGATTGACAAATTCCTGAGAAGGCGCACTCGTCCCGGCGAAAGGACTGCAGACGCCGAACAGGAAAGACAGGCTGACAGAGAACTGCTGGCTACCACTGAACGAGACCTGGTAATGAGTCACTATCACGCTGACGCCGTGAGTGATTATTATCTTGAGCATGAGCTTGACAGGCCAAGGCCCAGCATCAAGCATCTGTATGATGACCCACAGGTTCAGCCGTTTGTAGAAAACTATCTTGCAATGGTCATAAAACAAGTGCTGCTTAACCAGCTCGATGAGAAAATCCAGTCTCGCTATCGGTTTGAACTTGAGCACATGAGAACCTCTGAAAGATACTTCAAGCGTTCAGTCAGTCTTTTGGTGACATTGGAGATGATAAATTCCAACAGCAGGGCGGTCAATCTGATTATTAAACAGGGTCTAGAGGCCATGCCCTACAAGAACAACGATATCATCGACTACGTCAAGTATGCCGTCAACGCCACGAAAAGTCTTTTTCACACCCGTGTTGTCAGGACCCAACTCGAACGAATCCGCTCGAACATGCAGCCCGGTCTTACGCCGCTCGGTGTCGAAATCGAATTAAGCAACATCGGCGCCGCCGCAGTTGAGCCGCAGAGAAGTGTACAGAATAAGGTCGATACCGCCTTCGATAGTTTCAGGTATTTTCACGACTTCTGTCTCGGCATACTCTCCTGGAAACTGGGAGGGTACATTGACGACCACAGTGGTTCCACCGACTTTGATCGCCGACTCGGTTTTCTCGAGTTGGCACCGGGGAGGCTCAACGTAGCAGGTGAACTGTCAAGGCCAGCCACGGCGGATCCGTGGCTTCTGAACCACCTGATACAAGCTATTGTCCTTTTTTATAACGTACTTCCGCACAGCCTGCATCTTTCTTTTCAGCTTAGAAAAAATCAAATCGGAAAACAAAAACTCCTGCCGCTTGGCTTCGTCAAGTGCCTTTTGGTCCTCGGCGGTGGTCTGCGAGAAAAAGTTTCCGGAAGGTTCTGGATATCAAGAATGGGCTACGACGAAATAACCCAACGCGACTATGGAGAAGAACTTGTTTTTGCCAGAACAAGCAGGCGCCACTGGTATCTGGGCAGAGACGAAGTTGCAGAAAAAATACCCGCCCAAGCGATGGCATACGTCCAGCAGTATAAGTTCATTCGCCTTGAGGAAAGGGCCAATTACGAGCCACTAATCATGTGCCTGAAAGGTCTTCAGCTTTCTTATAACCCCGCCGACTACCTAAGCTCCGAACAGCTAAAGTCCAGCGTAAAACTGCGCCGGGAATACGAGGAATTGAAGCAATGGGCCGCTGAGCCGACCGAAATCAAGCCGCAGACGATAAGCAGATTTGTCGCCGTCGTACAGCAGGGTTTGATGAATGAGAGACACCACAGGCCCGCCCACAAACTGCATTATATCGACTGGGCCATCAGCGCCATCGAGGTTCAGTTTCGAATGTTCAACCAGCAAATCAAGAAATCGCTCAACGGCTCCTGAGCCTGTCTTTTGATTCTCGCCAAAGCCGATAGCTCTTTTTTCTTTTAAGTCTGGCTATACCTATTTTGCTCATCTGATTGTGGTCGAAGGCCAAATCGGCAGGCAGCTTTTCGATATCGAACCATTTGGCTTGCGCTGCGTCATCGCCGGCTTTTATCTTGTGTTTTTTTCCAGCAGCAATTGCCATAAATGCTACCGTGATTTGCCTGCCCCGCGGGTCACGTCCCAGCGAGCCGAAGGTCTGCACCTGTTCCAGCTCGAGAGCCATCAATCCTGTCTCTTCGGCCAGTTCCCTTGCTGCGGCGGCCTCAAGTTCCTCGTCTATATCCAAAAAACCACCGGGTATCGCCCATTTGCCCTTGTAAGGCTCTTTGCCCCTCTTAATCAGCAGCAGTTTGGCTTTCCCGCCGAAAAAACCAAAGACCATAATATCGACACTGACCATCGGTCTCGGCCACTCATATATATATTTGCCTTTTTTTGACATACTACTGCAAATCTCGTTCTCAATGCCAACCGAAGTATTGATACTTAATTTAGTAATTTAATGCTCGATAATCAATAATCAATTGCTCAAAATTCTGATTTCGCGTACAATTTTCGGTTGTGTCGGACGGCTTGAAGAACATTTTGATAATAAAGCCCAGTTCGCTGGGTGACATAGTCCTGGCCCTTCCCGCACTATCGGCCCTTCGGAGAGATTTCCCCGATGCCGAAATAAGCTGGGTTGTACGCCCCGAGTTTGCGCTTCTTATAGAAAACCATCCGCATTTGAGCCGGACAATTCTTTTCGACCGCAGGTTCCTCGGAAAGGCATGGTATCATCCCCGCGCCCTTTTCGCTCTTGTTGTGTTTGTCCGAAAACTCCGAAAGGCAAAATTCGATGCGGTAATCGACCTGCAGGGACTTTTCAGGACCGCTGTTTTCGGGTGGCTCTCGGGTTGTAAAAAACGCTTTGGCATGGCCACCGCGAGGGAATTTGCGAGTCTGTTTTACAGTGATAAAGTTTTCCATGACACCGATTCTATCCACGTGGTCGACTACTACCTAAAAATAATCCGCCAAACAGGCTCAGAAGACACCAGCGTTGAGTTTGTACTTCCGGTGGATTCTGCCGCCGAACAATCGATTAAGAAATTATTGTCCGAGCACAATGTTGCGTTCGACAAGTACGCGGTTTTTGTACCCAGCTCCGTTCATGCAGACAAATGCTGGCCTCTCGAACGTTTTGTGGCTTTGGCAGACAAAATTTCATCGCAGTACGGGCTTTCAATTATTACCACCGGTACAATTGCTGAAAAGCCCACCATCGAGAGGTTCAAAAAACTGGCGAATGTCCAAATAGTCGACTTGGCAGGCCTTACGAACATCAGGGAACTGGTAGCCTTGTTAAGCACCGCCAGATTGGTTGTTAGTAACGATACCGGCCCAGGACACATCGCGGCGGCTCTGAAGAGGCCGCTGGTTATGATATTCGGCCGCTCAAATCCCGCAAGGGTTCAACCTTATGGTCGACCCAACTGTGTTGCCGCCGTTGAACCGGAAAAAAGAGGAACACAATACGACAGCACCGACCCAAAACACAACATCAACGCCGTGACCTTTGAACAGGTTTACGAAAAGGTGTGTGAGCAAATCGGGCCGGCCGGCCGGAAAAATGCCTGACGGGTTTTACCCCGTATCACGAACTGCTTACCACGTCTACACACCTTTTGCACAAATCGGAATACTTTTCGTCGCTTCCGACGCTGGGCCAGTAGTTCCAGCACCGCTGACATTTCCGGTGGCTGCTTTTCTTTGCGGTAACTGTTGTCTGTCCGTCGGCCTGCTGCAGCTTCACTTCGCTTGTGATACAAAGTGCTGCAAATTGGTCAAGGCCAAAATCTTTCAAAATACCGAGCAAATCGTCATCTGAGCAGTTGATCGTAACGGATGCCTGCTGGTTGCTCGCGATTTTCTTATCCTGTCGTAAACCTTCCAAGACCCGCAGCACTTCGTCTCGAAGTGAGGTTATCTTCGACCACCGTGTCTCGTCCTTTTGCCCGTCGATTGACTCATCGGCCTTCGGCATTTCGGCCAGATGAACGCTTTCGAGGTCCTGCGATTTATACTTCATCGCCGCCCAGGCTTCTTCGGACGTATGGACGAGTATCGGTGCCAGCATTCGAACCAGACGGTCAAGTATAGTGTACATCGCAGTTTGACCGCTTCTTCGCAGATGGCCGTCACGTCGTTCACAATACATCCGGTCCTTCAGAACGTCCATATAGACACTGCTCATCTCGACGGTGCAGAAGTTGTAAATAAGCGTAAATACCCTGTGGAAAATAAAGTTCTCGTATGCCTCGGTCACGTTTATGACCAGCTTCTGCAGTTGTTGCATCGCCCAGCGGTCTATCTCACACATATCATCGTAAGGTACAGTATGCTCTCTGGGGTTAAAGTCATCGATGTTGCCGAAGAGGTACCTAAGTGTATTTCTGATTTTTCTGTA
>Ga0114923_10003254_pt1 | contig 10973 bp, 11 predicted proteins | sample SumtaG_FD_89578 | JGI IMG/M metagenome (GOLD analysis project Ga0114923, IMG submission 89578) | Deep subsurface microbial communities from Indian Ocean to uncover new lineages of life (NeLLi) - Sumatra_00157 metaG | ecosystem: Environmental > Aquatic > Marine > Oceanic > Sediment | place: near...
CCTCCTATGAAACCTACATGGTGGTCTATCGTCACTTTAAGGGAATTAACACATAAATAACGGAAAATCAATTCTCTATTTTGTATGACAAGTAGAAATATATGGTACCTTACAAGAGAAAACCTAGAAATTCGTTTGGAAGAGTTCATAATGTCTAAGACAAGCATCAATTATCGGATGATTGATATGGTGCTTTAATCCACAGACAATCCAAAGTGGACACTGGAGGGTAGAAGTTGGCACATGATTTTAGACCACCTCATAAATGGGATAGAGAAGCGGAAATCATAGATGAGGAAAACGAAACAGATAACCACGCTGATTTGCGAGAGCCTGAGAGAAGAGAGAAACCTCGTATGGACTTTGAGAATTGGATGGCGGACCTTCAAAGGATTCATGATGATGTGGGAAAGAAACGATATCTATTACACTTAGTGAAGGAAATGGCAACTCCAAAAACAACTAAGGATACAGAAAATCTAGCTGAGATTAAGCTAACACTAGCATCTTTAACTTTTAAGGGGAAAAGTAATTTCAGCCAAGCGAGAAACTATGTGTATGATTCACTTTCTTGGTACGCCATTCTGGGAAACAGAAGATTAGTTGACCTTCTAGGTATAATCCTCGTTGAGTGTTGCAGATTCAGATATGATACACAGAAGATTCTACGACTGGCTTCTTCTATGAGTCCCGCTGCCCTCAAGAAGAAGCTTGATACAGATGCTTGTGTTGATTTTATGGATCGAATGTATGAACGGTTCTCATACTCATCTTCAAAGACAGAGGTCAAGAGCAAGCTGGATATCCTGCTAAAGAACGCAAGACATGCAAGAGAAGCAGCAGCTAAGAAGAAAAAAGGAACAAAAAAGGTCAGCACAACCGATGTCGGAGACGCTCTTGAAGAACTTGCATCGTACCTGTTTGGTGAGGTATTAGGATTCAAGATAGAAAAGGAACGAGAGGTTCATGGAGTAGACAGGATTGTTGAGATTGAGAATGGGTACACAGTGGTTCATCATGAATATTATCCGGCAATTGTCGTAAGTTGCAAGAATGAGGAGGGTAAGGTTGGCCTAGATGCGATCACAAACCTTGCCTACAGGATGACTCTTGTTGAAAGAAGAAAGGGGTGGAAAGGGATAGTCGGTATCATTCTCTCCGATCAAGAACCTACAGGGATGTGGAGTGTTGCCAATGCCACTAAAAGTGATGCCCGTGAGATGATAATAGTCAATTCACTAGAAAACGACCGTCATATCCTCACAATCGATCAGCGACATCTAAATAGAATTATCTCCTGTCAAGATGACCTTCTTTCATTATTGGGCAGACAGATTCAATTCAGAAGATTACTTTATGGGAAATGTTCTCGAATAGTACATGATAGGAAGAAAGTGGAAGAGTGCATCAAAAAGATAGAGATAGAACTTGGGTATGATATGGATGGATTCCCATTCTAGTGTTCCTTACCAAGTCCGATACCGCGATATGCCTGTATAGATTTACGATTTTATCCTGTGATAGTTTCTTAATCATGATATGCTTTTCCGATACTTAATACTCTCTTTTTGTAGGAGGATAAAGAACACTTGAAGATGTGCCACCTTTCTCAGGAACTCGGATGGGATTTGAGAGCTGTAGCTTGTAAACAAATTGCATACTTGATATCATAAAATTTCTTTGGACCGGATCCATCAGAGTTATAGCACCCAACTGTTTTATGTAACATGCAAACTAAGTAGACTTTTTCTCCCATGACACTACTTTCATAGTTGAGAGAGAATTACCAAAATACCCTCTTATCACACATGATTCAGTTTCAATTGTATACAATGCGTCGACTACTGGTCGGACTTGAGTAAGGGAACCTCTTCTGGGTCCGAATAAAATAGTATCTTTCCAGTCTAACACCTCTACATTAATTAGCTGCTCATCGGTAGCGAATTCATTCACTAAAATTTCCATTGATACCTTATCTCCTTGTTCGATGGTCTGCCATGTAAGCTTTCCACTTCTTTCCTGAAGGTCAAACGGAACTATCTCTCTGTCTTTAGGGAGCTGAACTGATTCAATCATCGCAACTTCTGTATCGTATTCAGTGGGAGGTCTAGTCAAGGCGAAGTGGAGAACCAAAGATACGAATGCTACAAACTCTCTCAGTTTATCGTACTTATCTGATCCTTTGAGTAATCCTTCATATTTTCCAGTGTGGAACATGGAGTGTCTAGCGTTTCTGGCTTTCCCTATCATTTGCTTTACCTTGCTCCAATTTTCCAACCAGTATGATATCTGCCCTTTGTCCTTCGTGTCGGAGATAGAATTCAGCCCCTCCTTTAGCAGCTCCTTGATGTACTTTGAGTGCTCATTGAATAGATCCATCACACTTGGATAGAATGCCTCCACTCCAGATTTCTTCAAAGCATACTTGCTATCGATATCTAATTCTGTGAATGCATTTCCTATTTCAGAAAATGTGGCTTTTATTTTAGCTAAGAATTCATTAATTGAACTCCTATAGTGAGGTCTATACAATCTGGATACTTTTCTTTTCTGTATCAGTGTATCTTTGACATAGAATCCAAGTGGCTCTCTAGGTCTTGTTTTTCTACTAAGTCCAAATAGAAACCACTCAAGACCCCACCATGTCCATGCAAATCGTGAGTTGATGAATCCCCCACCTTCAACTTGACTCAAACAAGCTGTTATTGAATCTCTTCGGAAACAACGATACGGAATTTGAAATTGCATGATTTTTCCAAATTGTTTCAGGTTATCCTCTGCAGATGTGAAGAGGGGTGGTGATTGCATAGGTGGATGCTCATTTCTGTATGACCCGCAATGTAACAACTTCTCATCTTTCATTTCGAAAATATCAGTCACACTATTGCTAAATCCCTGACCGATTACAGATTGTGAAATCCAGGAAACTGCTACCCTATTACTCAATATGTCACTAATTCCTAGTTCGGATCTCAAGGCATATGCTACTCTCAAGAATTCACTTGTAGCGTTGATTTCAAAGTCAGTCTCTTTGATTTTGAAGTCCCTATTCTTACTGTAGAATACACCCGGTACTGTTTCTAATACAAAATACTCCATCTCTACACGCCTATGTTCTGCTATTGAACCGAGGGTAATGAACTTTGATGTTCACATTTACATCCTACCACGATTTCCCATCCGCCTGCTAACTTCTACAGATTACTAGCAATTTTGTAATGGAGTTATAGAACTAGAAGGAACTATCGACTTTGGTTTCTGTCTATGTATGAACTAAAATCATATATGATGCTACTAATACCGTGTATGAAGGAGTTTCGTGTTATTATGTCAGATGAAAATAACCACCTTGAATTTAATGTGGATCTAACAAAAGGTTCCTTAGATCGAGAACCAGAGCGCAAAAAAAGAGAAAGAAAGCAGGGAGCTGATGAATCCTATGGAGATTCTGAAAGAATTCGGGAAGATGAATTGACACAACAGATTGATAGACAAGCGGTATTACAGGAGATCAATGAGAGATTCACTGTAGAACTTGCAGATGATGCTAATAACGATCCCGCATTAATTGTAAAACTATTGAGTTTGGTTTCTGGAAACGCAACTATTGAAACAGGCTATCCCACTCTGGATTTAGTGCTTACGCGAGTCGAAGAAAGTATGGGTGGAAATGGAAGATGGAAGAAAGTCATAGTTCTTGGCACTATTCATTATGGCTGGGTTGTAGCTCGTGCAGTAATACCAGGATTTTCTGGACTGGAGAACATATCTGATGGTATAGTTACTAGAGATGAAAATAAAATACTCCGTGGTGTATTGAATATTGCAGGATTGGGAAACGTATCCAGCATTCTGTTTGAGTTCTTGCCAGAATACGTTCGTTCGCTTGGAGCATGATTTTGTCTAAAATATTCTAGTAACGTTCAAGAGTTAGATATTCAATAAATTATCCCCCATGATAAATGTGATATCTTCCTATGATATTAGGATGTTAGTTATATCCGGAATCCATCAACACTAGTGATGGTAACAAAGACCTTAGTGATCCACTGACGGAAGGACACTAACACATAGATATCGGAGACCACTAGAACAATCGAGTTGGGCCTAGGTTCTAGAAAGAAACTCACCTCAACGGGGATAGGAGTCTGCAAACAGACTAGACCGGAAAAAATGATACTCTCCAGCCAACAGGACGGCCAACCACGAAACGCTTTGCTAATTCAGGGTATTTTCTCATTTAGCACAGTTATTTTCATTCCAAAATGTGACTGACCCGGCCTTCCACAAATCACTAGCGTCTATGTAACCAACTCTCCAACTGTGGTGCTAGTCCCAAAATTGATAATTGGAGTGTAATCACACCAAGAAGTCCCTCAGGATAAGGTATGAGCAGCCAATTGAGTATCAGACAACAAATGACAAATAAAACTAAACCTCCTAATTTCTTCTTTGAAAGGACATCAAAAAGAGGAGGATGTTCACGAAGACTTGTGAGGATAGCAATCTGTCCTTTGAGTGTTGTTTCATGAGTTATATCAACTCCATGTACGTTTGAAGTTGACAATACTTTTTCAAATTCTGATACACGTCTATCGGAGGTCCATCTCATAATTGTGAAAAAGCTCCGACATTCAAGGTACCAAGTATAGTACTCGTTCACTGCATCTTGTAGAGGTTTCGGGAGATTCTCAAGAGTACGACCCCCCATGCTTCTCCAGAACTCTCGACTATCTGTTTCTAGGTCACTTACAGCAAGATTTCCCACTATTCGCAATAGTTCAATAATTCCTTGACCAATTCTAGCATCGGAGAACTTCTCTATTAATCCAGTTCCACGTTGTATATATGATTCTATTAGATCATTTTTTCCTTCTATCATCGTTCCCACCACAGTTACAAGTAGAAATAATGAGATATATAACATTCTCTCGGTTATTCTCTTTTCAATGAAAAGCAGAGTTTCCAAATAAAGAGTAAAACATAAGAAACCTGATTCCATACAATATTATTTTGTCCCTAGGTAGAATGGAAATGTCAGAGGAACAGTTTCCTTAGCTTCGCCAATTCGGAAACATCACCCTTCGTCTTTATCTTCCCATTTTCATAAGCCGACTCAGGGTCTTCAGCTCCATCCAAAATCGCAAAGAACAATGTCGAATCCAATGTTATTCCTAGTTCAGTTTCTGCAATTCCTACGCCAATTGCATCTATTGCAGAATTACCGATTTGCATAAAGGCATCAATATCAATATCTGGAAAAGTGAACTGGATGGTTTTATTATAGTACTCGAACAGTTTCTTTATTTCTGGATTCTCAAACGCTTTCCTGAGTTTTCGGAATTCTTCCAAAATTCTATCTTTCGACATTGGGGTTCCCCTTTCCTAATCAATGTGAACTAGGATATATCTTCTCTTACCATAGAATAACAGAGTTTCCAGGAAATTAGTAGAACATGAGAAACATTATTCTCTATGAAATAATGGTGTTTGCGTAATAAGGAACAAACCAATGCAGTCACTCAATTCAGAAATATCTTACGTTCCCAATTATGAAATTCATGGATGATATTGCAACTGGAAACAGAGTGACAACTAATTGAAAAACTGACCTACGGTTTCAATCCCCAAAACTGGATTACTTGGTCCGCATGAACTTTGGTCTTTACTTTGTCTATCCCTTCAGGACCTCCAAAGATACTCTCTATCTTACCATCTTCATCAATCAAAAACGTAATCCTAAGGATTCCCAAGTATTCTCTTCCGGCTAGTTTCTTGGGTTTGTAAACCTGATACAATTTAGCGATTTCATGATCACTGTCCATCAATAGAGGAAATGGAAGATTATTTTTCTCACTGAATTTATGATGGCTCTTTTCTGTCCCACCTGAAATTCCGAAAACAGGAATGTCATTCGTCTGAAAAATGGAATACGAATCACGAATTGAACACGCCTCGGCCTTACATCCTGGAGTATTATCTTTTGGATAGAAGAATAACATTAGCTTTTTACCCCTGTAATCCTTCAATGCAAAATGGGTTCCGGTTTCTGTGGTCGTTTCAAAATTAGGTGCTGCATCTCCTTTCTTTAACATAATCAAACATCCAATAGAAAGTTAGCAATAACCTTAAAGTGAGTTTCTAAATGGATGAATCATAACTGGGTGGCAATGCAATGTCTGATATACCAAAACATGAATCCACACTCGTAAACAACTCGATGAAGATGGGATATTCTATCTTCATGATTCTCTTAATCTCGTATCTGGCAGGAGGTTACCTCATTGCCTTGCAATACTTAGAATTAACCACGTTGGATATGGTGTGGATACTTGGAGTCTTTCTTGGTTTGCCATCTTTTGTCCTGTTCGTCGGATTCTATATTGGATGGAGCACGAAAAAAAGAGCCGTGCATTATACACCCCCAGAATGGAACTTTGAACCAATACAATTCACATTGGATGATGCCAAGTCTGCTTTTCGCAAGCATAACAAAACGAATGCGCGATTGGTTGCAACCCCCAATTACTGGTTGTATTTCCTACCAATCGTTTTACTCATCTTTCAAATAACTCTCCCACTTTATGTATCCCTAGTTGATTCTACATTGAATGCATTCATTCCTCTAGTATTCTCGGTATGTCTTGTTGCTCTTCATGTCATAACTTTTCTTGGTGGTTGGAAATCAACATCAAATACCGCTACCAACGATTTCAATCTCAAGCTAATTCGTGAAACATTGATTCTGGGAAAAGTACAGTCCAAAACCCCTGGAATATCTCAAGTTCGATTTGTAATTGATGCTGCCAATCATGATGATTTAACAATCTATAGTAATCCGAGAATCGTTCTGCGAATAAATGGAATTGAAACCTTCGCATATATTGAAACATGGACGCAGGATATCAAAGCAATAGAGCGAATGTATATGAAACTCCTCAAAGATGATGCAAACGAAGAAATAGTTTGGTGGTGGGTTTCTGGAGATCGAGATTACCGGAAATTCATTGGTGACGACCAATATGGTTACTACATTAAGATTCCAATAGAATCACGCGTCAGGGAGTTGGGTGTGAAAGATGTAGCACTTGTCACTAAGAATGCTATTGCCATCATTATTTTAGAATGGATTCGGACTCGCGGTGAAAATGATGAGATATCCAAAATCCTAAGTGAATTGGGTGTGGTCAATAGTTCATCCAATACTTGAGGCATTTCAATGTCTGATGAACAAATCAGTTTCAAACCGACATGGCCATTCATTATACTAGTAGTCTGTATTCTTTTAGCCTGGGCGGCAATTGGAATAGAAGTAACCCGATATTCCGTTCTTACATTGTTTAGTACTCCGTTCACATGGTTGTCAATTTCAGGAGTATTACTCGCGATGCCTGTAATTCCGCTGTCGTTGACAATAAGTTATCTTAAGACACGCGTAATATTCTTGAATAAGGAATGGAATTTTGAAGAACGAGATGTTTCCTTAACAGAATTCGAAGGCATGATGCGAGACTATTCAAAGAAATACGCAATGGTTCTGACCCGTACTCCATTTCTTGAAATCATTGTAGCACTATGCTTCGCAGTAATTGCGGTGGGCCATCCTTATCTCATTCATTTCATTAATCCGATCTACCTACTGTATGTACCTTACATATTTGGAGCAGCAACCGTCATTTTTGGATTGGCTGTAGCATTATCGGTATATGCATTCACTTCAAATGAAGCAAGTGAACATTTCCTATTTATCAAACCTAAGATTCTCAAGAATGCAATTACTGAATTTGAAAATACACTCGGACTTGCTTGGGTCGGTATTAAAATTACTATTGGCGAAGCAGATGGTTACTTCACAATTCGATCTCCACGAATTGTAGCTAGAATCGAAGAAATTGAGAGTGCAGTCGAAATCATTGGAGTAGTAGATGAATCTGGAAACATTACTCAGGTATATGCTAATTTTCAAACTGTATCACTTCAAAGTGTTAGCGAAACTCTCACAAGGGTGTATTCCAATCCCTCCGATATTATGGAGATAGTTAAGGAATCATTGAAACATTACATTCTTGCATCAGGGACAAATGAATTACTGGACGATCTTGCTGATGAACTCAAAATTGAATTTCCCTGATGCTAGTAATTAACTGAAACCAGATTGTGCATAGGCATCTTTAATTATGGAATTAGTGTCCTAGACTTTATCACAGGGATGAGCAAATTATGACTTTAGCACATTGGACTAACAAATGGATTTTGATGTATCTAGTTGGGCTTATCCTACAAGCTATTCTGTATCCGTATATCGCGTTTGCAAAACCATTTGACTTTGCTAGTCATGAGTACTTCTATGATGTGATGCTAATTGCTTTTGGTTCATTGATTGCACAATTCATTGGTTTTGGAATTATCATGTCAAAAACCAAGAATGAAGATCCCGCATTATATGGGCAAGGACGACCGTTCCAGCACAAGTTGAGAGAAGAAGACGAGGAAGTTGCAGATAGAAAACCAACCTTTGAAGAATCCGAATAGGTCTTCTAGTGTATCGTCCAATTGAATGTATTGCATTTTTCGCAAGTCTAGTCTACCGTGGAGTTGGCTGATTAGATTGGTGAAACCTAATCAGCTCACTTGTTACCACGTAATTCCAGGCCACAATCTAGGCGGTATATGCGGCGGTATGAAACCTGGGAACCATACATTCAGTAACGGCAGGTACGGCATTAGCAGTAAAGCCACAACTACAATAATTGCGAATGTAGCTGTATGGACTGCGTTGACATAGGTATAGTACGGACGGATATATCCGTAGAATGCGAATGCTGGTATCGAAATCGCTGCCATAGCAAGAATTTCAATTGGTGAGAAGAAGAACAGCATTGTGACTGGCCATAGGAAATAGAAGAATGCAGTGATTTTTTCGTTTGATGTTTCGTGATGTGCAATCTTATGGATTCCGTCAACACCCTGAGCTAGGAAAAAGACAGGGATAAGTAGCCACATTTGAAGTCCTACAAAGAACATTGCACCTGCATAGAATAGGAGATCTCCAAAACTCTCGAAACGTTCCCAAACGGGATTTCTGCTGAAATACTCCGTGGCTTCAGTGATATAGTATCCGATCATCTGCATCAAAACAAGTAGTGGTAGGAGAATGAATGATATTGCAATCATTACGATTGAAACTTTTGGTAAATCAGGTATCTTCCCTTCATGCCAGTTATCTAAGGGATATATACCGTGGAGCGTGATAGCGGTTATGAACGCAAGAATTCCACTTGGTAGAAAGAATAATGGTTGTGCGATTAGACCAAGTGGTCCAAGAAATGTGTAAACGTTAGCTGTTAGCGATTCAGGTAACATATACCATACGCCGAATACAACGAGCAACTCAGGAACTAGCATTTTGAATCTATAGTCCTGCATGAATTTCATAAATGCGCCAGATTCTTTCTTTTCTTCAGTCACTCGACTCACCCGTATCTGTAATTTCAAATGGACTTAATCTGACACTTAAGCTTGCCGTTCCCTGGACTGGTTTCTACAATTTCTTTGATATCGCTTCCATGAATATCTCTGGAAACTTATGACTGCTTGTATGAATTTCCTTAATGAGTTTGGAACTAGCTCTTGAGAGACCACATTGAGTTGAAACCATTGATGCTTTTCCTAGCAATTCAATACTTACTCCGCTTTTGGCAAAATGGACAATCGTTGAATCTAGATTTCGTTTTAATACGTTGATTACAGCATCGGGAAAACCATCATCCACATTTGGAAGGACACCCAACGCCAATCCTCCTCCCTTCTCAAAGAATTGGTTCATTTTTTCAGATTGTTCCGATTCTAGAATTGGATTATATGAAACAAGGTCTATGTGTATCATCTTCGGGCGACTATCCCAGAGTATGTACCATCCATCTCTTTCCAGATCACGCCAGTCATCACAATAATGGTATGCTGGAATGACTTCATCCGGAAACAGATTATCCGTAGATTGCACAACGTGCTTGACAGTGAGATTACCTGCTTGTCCAGAATCGACCAGCTCGATGAAATATCCTAGAGAAGGATCATCCTGACAATGTATTGTATTCTGGACTGATGGTGCGATATGGTCCGCAAGCCCCTGTGCAATTCTTTTCATCAATGATGAATAGAACCGAAACATCTGAGGCGAAACTAATTGTTTTCCATCGCTCCCTCGTGTGCTAAAGCACATTGTTGCTGGAGCCGTTGTCTGCATTTTGAAATATCGATATTTTTGCTCTTCAAAAAGCAAATACATACTATGGAAGTATTTTTTCTCTGGCAGAAGTGGATCGTCCTCTTCTGTTATTTCACGATATGTGTGAATATCGGCATCAAGGATGAAATTTCCATCATCTTCAAAACCTTCCACAAGCGATCCAAATTGTCTAATCATGTCTTCTTCATGAAGATTAGGAATTTGATAGGCATATGGTACATAGATGTCCTGTATGTATTGAAGTGGTGTGTGTGGGTTATCTTCACCAACACTACCAACACCGAAAAACTGACCCACTAAATCTTCTGGAAAATCAATTGGTACCATTTCTAGGTGCTCCGTTTGCTACGCCCCTTTCGTTTTCGAACTCTATTGCAGGATTGTAAAGCTGGACATCCAAGGCATTCTTCTTCCACGTCTGATGCTGATTGGTCACCATAAAGAAGAATTTGTTCGGACACAGGAGTAATCTTAGATGGTTCTTCTACTGCTATTGGTTCTTCTGTTCTTCTGATGTGGCACTTGTGCTTTTTGAGGTCGACGCTGAATGTTTCTAGGTCGCCTTTTACAATAACTGCAGTCGGGCCAACTCTCCGAAGAACGTATGATGAGAAATCAGGCAGTAGGAGTAAATTCTCAAGGTCCTGTTCATTATCTGTTTCGAAAAGCTGCACCTCACTCACCGAAGCAAAAGTAGTTTGAGATGTCCAATCTTTAATAGACC
>Ga0114923_10003256_pt1 | contig 10966 bp, 9 predicted proteins | sample SumtaG_FD_89578 | JGI IMG/M metagenome (GOLD analysis project Ga0114923, IMG submission 89578) | Deep subsurface microbial communities from Indian Ocean to uncover new lineages of life (NeLLi) - Sumatra_00157 metaG | ecosystem: Environmental > Aquatic > Marine > Oceanic > Sediment | place: near...
TGCTCGTGGTACAGGATATCTTTCTAACAGAGACTGCGCAACTGGCCGATGTGGTACTTCCGGCGGCCAGTTTTGCCGAAAAAGACGGGACTTTCACAAACACAGAACGCCGTGTACAACGGGTGCGCAAAACCATAGAGCCTGTGGGCAACACGCATTCCGACTGGAAGATCATCTGCGACATCGCTCAAGAGATGGGGGCTAAAGGGTTTGATTTCAGCGGCCCCGAGGAGATCATGGAAGAAGTCCGCACCCTGACCCCGAGTTATGGCGGTATCACCTATGAGCGGATCGAGGAGACCGGACTCCAGTGGCCCTGCCCGGATACGGAGCACCCCGGAACACCGTATCTTTACGCTGAGAAATTCACCACACCCACCGGTCGCGGACAATTTGCGCCTGTCTCTTACGCTCCACCGGCAGAGGTGACCAGCCATGAGTATCCTTTGATCTTGACGACAAGGCGAAGTATCTTTCATTATCACAGCACCCTGTCGCGAAAGGTGGCCGGGCTGAACGAGTTGCGCGGTGAAGAACAATTGGAGATAAATCCTGTTGATGCTGATGCCCTGGAGATTGAAGATGGCGAGACCGTAAAGGTGATCTCCAGGCGCGGGACTGTTCGGGCCAAAGCAAAGATTTCAACTATTACCCCTCCAGGTGTTGTTTCCATGACCTTCCATTACACCGAAACCCGGACCAATGTACTGACCCATGCGGCCCTGGATCCCATAGCTAAAATCCCCGAACTTAAGGTTTGTGCGGTCAAGATCGAACGTGAAATCGACTATGGTTCGGAATATTTAGGATGGGGAACCGGTAAGGATTGATGATTGACGATTGAGGAATGACAATCGACGATCGACGATGGAGAAAACAAGCTTAAGAATCGAAGCGGATCCCTGTCAGGTTTTCAGCGCCCTTTATCAAGAGCCGGGCGCTATTTTTTTGGAGAGCCAGAAACCTTCTTTGACGGAGCGGTATTCCTTTATCGCCTGGGAGCCGGAAGAAGTCTTTAGCGGAGACATCGCAAACCTTAATAAGGATGATTTCTTTGGTTTCATATCCTCCCATACACAGGACTACTTCGTAGCAGGCTATATAGGATACGAGGCCTGCCAGTGGATAGAAGACCTTCCCGTGCCCGGCGGCAAGGACACGCCCAACCCCGACATCTATCTTGCGGCCTATTCGCGATTTCTGGTCTTTGATCATATCCGAAAAACTTGGTCTTGCCGGCACAAAGGCGCGCCTGTTCCCATACCCGGGTCTCACAGGAAAAACCGTCAAGGCAGGTCCGGGAAAATAATGGGCTTTAATCAGAGCAAGGCAACCTATCTCGAAAATATCGGCCGCGTACTCGACTATATCAGGGCAGGAGACGTTTATCAGATCAACTACACCCAGAGAGCGTATTGCGCCTATCCGGGAGACCCTTTTGGCCTCTACTTGCGCCTTAAGGAGATCCAGCCGGTCTCTTATGCGGCCTTCATCAACATAGGGAAAGGGGTAGTTATTTCAGGGAGCCCGGAACTCTTCTTGCGCCTCAAGCAAAACAAGATCTTGAGCAAGCCCATGAAAGGGACGAGAAAAAGATCGAGAAAAAGCGGTATCGACAGAAGATTGCGGCAAGAGCTGAAGGCGAGTGAAAAAGATCGTGCGGAGAACGTTATGATTGTGGACCTTATGAGAAACGATCTGGGACGCTTTTGCGTGTATGGTTCCGTAAAGGTTCCCGGGCTGTATATTGTTGAGGCATACGATACGGTTTATCAAATGGTTTCCCGCGTGAGCGGCATGGTCAGGGATGACACACGGGCTTCCGACATCATTCGTTCTACCTTCCCGCCCGGTTCTATCACAGGCGCTCCAAAGAAAAGGGCCATGGAGATCATTAATGAACTCGAGCCCCATCAGCGAGGCGTGTACTGCGGGGCGATCGGGTACTTTTTTCAAGACAAAATAGTGCTCAATGTTGCCATCAGAACCCTTGAGCTTTGGGATGGTGAGGGTGTCCTTGGGGTTGGAGGTGGAATAGTGGCCGATTCCGATCCTGAACTCGAATATGAAGAGAGCATCCTAAAGGCAAGGGCCTCCATGATGGCACTGGGAATAGAGTTGTAGAAGGAGGATCATTATGAAATGGAAGAGTTATTATATCTTAGCACCCGCATTTGTACTGGCGATATTTGTGTTTAATGGGATTCCGCTTGTACGGGCAGCAGGCGCGGAAGAGGACAAGGGCGTGTACGCACAACAATACGGTGAGGATCGGAGGGCGTTGAGTAAACGGCACAAGGAAGAGAGGCAAGAACTGAAAGAAAAACATAAAGCCGAGATGAGAGAACTGAAGAAGAGGCACAAGAGCGAAGTTGAAGAATTGAAAGAACGACAAAAAGAAGAGAGGAATACATTGCGAGAGGAACGGAGTGAAAAGAATAAAAAAGGTAAAGGCGCGGGCGGATATGACGACGAAGATGACAGGGGCAAGAAAGGCAAAAAGGGTAAACGAGGGAAGAGGGGCAAGAGATAACTTGCCAAGATTTCAAGGTGCAGAAGAATCAGGTCTCAACAGGCTGTTGCCCAAACAGCAATTCCCTTGAGCGGTCATTGTCTATATATTTGGCCTTTTGAGATCTTCCGGCATTGATCAACATCGGAAGGCATACGGCATAAGTGAAAAAGGAGGGGACGGATGAATATGAAAACGAGGTGTGTTCTCTGGGTCCTTTCTCTGTTAATCGTCACTTTATGGTTAAATGCTCCTCGCGGTGTGTTAGGCCAAGTGGACAAACAGAGAGAGGGATCAAAGGTGACCAGCAACGCTTTGTCGTTACCTGAAAACGGCAGAGTCACCACCGAAACGAGAAAAATCGATCAAGCCGGGGAGAAGATTGGCAAAGGCATTGACCGATTCAGCGAAAAGGCTTCCTCGCACATTGGAGGCTGGATTAACACAAAAGTTTTTTCAGGGATCACATGGCTGAAATTCAGCGTTAGCCTCTTTTTGGCCTTCTGTGTGGTCCTGGCTGAGCGTGTGTTGCGATGGGTAATCCGAGCGCAACTGCGGCATATCCCCGCTGAAGAGGATGTTGCCTCATTGAAGGATCTTTTTCTCAAGGCCCTATACAAGCCTGTTTCTCTTTTTATTTGGGTTTACGGAATCTATTGGTCTCTGTCACCGTTGTACATCCATTTCCAAACTCCCGCGGGCACTAATCTAGTTCACCTCGTGGCTCAGAAAGCCTCTGACATCGGTGGGGCCTTCGCTATTCTTTGGTTCATCTACCGTTTGGTTGACATTATCGACGTCCGACTTAAAAAGCGGGCAGCTGCCACCGAAAGCAACATCGATGATGTCATCTCTCCACTTGTTGGGAAAACGCTCCGAGTATTCGTTGTTGCGATCGGCGGCATAATTGTTATTCAGAACGCTACCGGGCTCAAAATTGGCCCTCTCCTTGCGTCCTTGGGAATAGGTGGTTTAGCAGTGGCTCTGGCAGCCAGAGGATCTATCGCCAACTTTTTCGGAACACTTACCATCCTTTTTGACAAGCCCTTCCAGGTGGGGGAAAGAATTGTGGTCGACAACCATGATGGCGTTGTCGAATCGGTCGGATTTAGGAGCTCTCGGATTCGTGCCCTAACGGGCCACCTGGTTTCGATTCCAAATGAAAAGATCATTAACTCCAATTTGGAAAACATCGGACGCAGGCCTCACATCCGTTGGCTCACGAATATAGGTATTACTTACGATACTCAGCCGGGTAAAGTAGAAAAGGCGGTTCAAATTATCCAGGAAATCCTCGAAAAGCATGAAGGGATGAAAGAGGATTTCCCACCACGGGTTTATTTCAATGGCTTCAATGATTGGAGCCTCAATATTATGGTTATTGCTTGGTATCATCCCCCCAACTACTGGGACTACCAGGCGTGGCTTCAAAAAACATGCCTTGAAATCATGCGGAGATTCGAAACAGAAGAGATTGGGTTCGCTTTTCCAACCCGGACCGTCCATCTGGCGAACGATGACAAACGCCAACTTAAGCTTCGAATGTTGGGAGAGACGAATGTCTCGTAGCCAGGCAAAATATCGGCAAAGCTAAGGGGCAAGCTATGAGAACAATAGGTCTTATCGGTGGCATGAGCTGGGAGTCCTCACTCGAATACTACCGGATCATAAACGAAACCGTCAGGGACAGGCTTGGCGGGCTTCATTCCGCCAAGAGCATCATGTACTCTGTTGATTTTGCCGAAATCCAAGCCCTTCAACAACAGGAGAAGTGGGGCGAAGCCACGGAACTGATGATTGATGCGGCCAAACATGTAGAAAACGGCGGGGCGGACTTTGTCATTATTTGCACCAATACCATGCACATGATGGCGGATGAGGTTCAAAAGCACATTCAGATACCACTATTGCACATTGCAGACGCAACAGTTGAAAAAATCAAGTCCAAAGGCATGAGAAAAATCGGCCTTTTAGGAACTAAGTTTACGATGGAAGAAGATTTTTACAAGGGCAGACTTATCGATAAACATGGATTAGAGGTTATTATCCCGACCGCGGAAGAAAGAGAGATCGTTCACCGTGTAATTTTTGATGAGTTATGTGTGGGTGTAAGAAAAGAATCCTCAAGAAAGCAGTATGTCAGTATAATGGATCATCTTGTCGAAAATGGGGCCGAGGGAATCATTTTAGGGTGTACGGAGATAGGCCTGTTGGTTCGCGATGAAGACAGCCGTGTCCCATTGTTTGACACCACAAGGATTCACGCGGCAGCAGCTGTTGAATATGCACTTCAGCCGTAGTTGTTGAGGCCTGACCCCGCGGCTTGCTGCAGGGATCTTTAAAAACCTTTTCTCCTAAAATTTCCTGAATATCAATGATCTATAATCCTCGCCCTCTTCTTCTGCTTTATGACCTGTCCAGAAGGCCTCAGGATAATAGGTTGCTATGACTTGGCCACATTTGTCACACAGAATCATTGCGCCCGACTCCTTACCAAAATCACTGAGCGTTGCGCTTAATTGACCATCTAAGAAGGGGATTAAAATATGTTCCTCCTTTGCCTTGTGAGCGCAATCTACACAGAGTTCCCGAAGACCCACATGCTGATCTTTATTCCTGAATGCCGCTATTCCATCCAACTTAAAACGCATTAAACTCATCTCAATCCTTCCTCCTTTTCTAATTCTAATTTTTAAAAGTTTGTACCTGGGTTAAGAAAGCCCATGAAACCCAGTGCCTCCCCGCACAAAAAGACAAATCAGCCAGTCTTTATTACAGCAATCAATATCAATTGTCAAATATATTGTGGTCCTGGACCCAAAAAATTCCATATATAGTATTTAGTATTGAAGATCCCTGCAGCAAGCCGCGGGGTTGCCGCTCGCTATTGCGGTTCAGGCCGGGGGGCAAGGAAGGGGGGTGACAAAAAGCTCTGATAACTGCTCATAGTCCTGATACTGAGGTATATTCCTATATTAGCAATTACACCAATTGTGCTGCAATAGTTATTTCGCATTTACTGTGCCAGACAAGCATATCCCCGGGACATGAACAGAAAGATATGTGAATTCAAGATATTTGATATGGCAGATTTTGCTGGTGGGATGTTTTGCAGAGGCTTGGCTTAGCGTTCCAGGTATGCCAATCTGGTATATGATGCGGGTAAAAATATTTTAATTCAATGAGTTAGAGCTTATCATGCCATTTTGGAATGGTCCATTTTTTCCTACTCTAATATCTTTTTCCAGATTCAAGTTTAAACCAATTGTAATTTATATTATTATATTATTAAATTGAAGATGGTCCTCTTTTTATGTTTGAACCGCACGGTCGAAGGTTCCCCGTCCGCCCAGGCGGACCGCAGGGAATCTTCAATTGTCAGAAAAAAGTATTATAGCTTGGATATACGTACTGTAGGCCCGGTTTGTAGGTGCGAAACTTGAGGGGATATTATGGTCGGGAAGAAAACAGAAGAAATAGTCGAAAGAGAATCGTTTCCCGCCTTTTTGTTTAACCGGGTTGAATTCTCGGGGTCGTTGGGGGATTTAGGCACTCTCCTTCCCATCGCTATTGCCATGATCGTGTTGAATGGCCTTAATGCAACCAATGTTATTGTTACTGTTGGTTTGTTCTATATTATAGCCGGCCTATATTTCAAGGTGCCCATTGCCGTACAGCCCATGAAGGTAATCGGGGCCTATGCCATTGCCGTGGGCCTCACTCCGGCTCAAATTATCTCGGCCAGCCTGTGGATGGGGCTCTGCGTCCTTTTTCTGGGTATAACAGGCCTGATTCACCTTGTCGGCAAATACACCCCCAAAAGTACCGTTCGAGGGGTGCAGCTTGGCGTAGGCGTGGTATTGATGATCAGGGGCCTGGAATTTATGATCAAGCCGGATCCGAATCTTGCCATTCAGTCCATCGGCCCGATTAGCACGGGGATTATTCTGGGTATTGTAGGCATGGCGGTTACATTTTTGTTGCTGGAAAGCCGCAAGGTTCCGGCAGCGGTGCTTGTGGTCTTTGGAGGTATTTTGCTGGGCCTGTTTATCGGCAAACCATTAAAGCCCGGAGCACTATCAATAGGGTTACATATCCCACGGTTTTTCCCATACGGCATGCCTGCATGGAGTGACCTCGTGTGGGCAATCCCGGTTCTGGTCCTGCCTCAGATTCCAATGACCATCGGTAACGCCATTATATCCAACACCGATCTTGCGCACGAATATTTTGGCGACCGGGCCCACCGGGTTTCCTACCGTTCTGTAGCAAACAGCCAGGAAATCGCCGATATTGTCAGTTTTCTATGGGGCGGTATTCCCATGTGCCACGGTGCAGGGGGACTTGCCGCCCACTATCGTTTCGGCGCTCGCACGGCCGGTTCCAATGTCATGATCGGAGGCGTTTTTGTTTTATTAGGTCTTCTTTTTGGCGAAAGCGCTCTTTCTATACTCAACCTTCTTCCTCTATCGATCCTGGGTGTTCTTTTGGTCTTTGCAGGGGCCCAATTAGCCCTTATGATACGGGATCTGACAGAACGCAAAGACCTCTTTGTAGCCCTCATCATGCTGGGTATCGCCCTGACGACAAATCTGGCTGCGGCCTTCATCTGCGGTATTATCATCGCTTATGCCTTAAAGAGTGAAAGAGTTAATATATAGAAAGGGCAGGAGATTTCTTGATCATGTCTTGCAAACTGAAATATCAATGTGCAGTACTCTTTTTTTATATCTGCGCAACCGTCCAGCCTTCTTATGCAGATGAGGCTGCCGAGCTTGTCAAGGCCGCCATCAATTATTGGCGGGATGTGTCTTCTTACTCTGTCGTGGATATGACCATCCACCGGCCCAGATGGGAACGTACCATGACGCTGCGAGTCTGGACCAGGGGAGAGAAGCAATCCTTGGTTCGGGTAATGGCTCCAGCCAAGGATGCGGGGAACGGCACGCTGCTTGTGGACAACAAAGTGTGGACCTTTTCACCGAAGATCAATCGCATCATCAAGATCCCCTCCAGCATGATGTACCAGAGCTGGATGGGTTCGGACTTCTCAAACAATGACGTTGCCAGGGCAGATGACCTTATTCATCTATACACCCACAAGCTTATCGGTACCGAAACCCATGAAGGCCGAAAAACCTTTGTCGTAGAATCGATCCCGTTTGACAGTGCGCCTGTTGTATGGGGTAAGGAAGTGATCAAGATCCGAGACGACTATGTTATGCTGGAACATGCCTTTTTTGATCAGGATATGAGGTTGGTAAAAAAGATGGTAGCCATGGAAGTAAAACCGATGGGAGGCAAAGAGATTGCCACCCTGGAACGGATGCAGAAAATGGATAAACCGGATGAATGGACCCAGATCCTTGTGAAGGAGGCGAGATTTGGGATTGACGTACCGGCGAGCACCTTTACGCTTTCCAATCTACGCAATCCCCGCAGGTAGGCCATGAGTATTACACTTCGTCTATCCTGGCGCAATATCTGGCGGAATCGGCGCAGAACGTTGCTCACGATATCGGCTATTGCGTTTGCGGCCGCGATTCTCGTATTCATGGTCACGCTGCAACTCAGTTCCTATGACACGATGATCGACTATACCCTGCGTGTTTACCATGGCCACTTGCAGGTGCAACCAAAGGGATATCTGGATAAACCGCAGATGATTAACACCATACCCGATGCCCGGGCGCTGGGCTCCCACATCAGGAAACTTACCGGATTAGCCGCCGTGTCGGTCCGTGCCATGGGCTTTGCCCTGGCATCGTCCAAGGCTCGCAGTTACGGCGTCCAGGTTATCGGCGTGGAATCTGAGTATGAAGGCAAGGTGTCGACCATCCCCGGTCTGGTGAAAAAGGGACGCTTTCTTTCCTCTGATGATGCCCAGGAAGCGGTGATCGGCCACGTGCTGGCGCGGAATCTCAAACTGAATGTCGGCGAAGAGATCACCCTTCTTGGCACGGGCTGGGACGGTTCAGTGGCAGCAACCGTGGTGCCGGTTGTCGGCATCTTTGAGAGCGGGTCTGCCGAACTGGATCGTCATCTGTTGCAACTGCCTTTGGGTACCTTTCAGGACGTGTTCAGTATGGAGAATCATGCCCATGCCATCGTGGTCCTTGGCGACAACTTGAAACGACTGAAGGATCTAATGGGTATTGTGCGAGCCGGCTTACCACCGGAGAGTCGTTTGGCGGTGCTGAGCTGGGAGGCATTGATCCCTGGATTAAAGCAGGCGATCCAGATGGATTGGGCCGCCGGCTGGTTTCTTTACCTCTGTCTGATCATCATTGTAACCTTCAGCATACTCAACACCTTTCTTATGTCGGTCCTTGAGCGAACCCGCGAATTTGGGATCATGCTGGCACTCGGGGCCAAGCCCGGGCGTATCAGCGCCCTTGTAATGCTGGAATCAATGTGGCTGACTCTCCTGGGGCTGGCCGTTGGTGTAGTAATCGGAATAGCAGTCGTTACTTATTTCCATATCCGCGGTTTTTCCTACCCAGGTCTTGAGGAATTGGCGGCTTATTACAATCTGCCGGGCATTATCGAGCTATCGCTTTCGCCGCTGTCGTTGACGCTGGGGCCTGCCGCAATACTTCTTGCCACTTGTGTAACGGCGTTGTATCCGGCTTTGCGGATACGACGGTTCAAGCCGGCAGATGCTATGAGAGCGGTCTGACGGAGGTGTGCTCTGAACCTTGTTCTACTGTATACCCTTGCCTGGCGAAATGTGTGGCGCAACACTCGCCGCACATTAATCATACTGTCGGCGATCTCCTTTGGTATATGGTCCATGGTGACATTGGCGGCAATCATGAGAGGTATGGTCGAGCAACAGGTGCGCAATACCATCAACAATTTAACCGGACATATCCAGGTACACCACGTAAGTTATCGTGATGATCCCGCCATCGAGAACAGCATGCCAACGCCTGATCTTCCCATGCTGGAAGTTTTGCGCGTGGAAAATGTCAAGGCCTGGGCCACCAGGGTGAGGGTGCCGGCTGTAGTGGCGAGCGAACGGGAGTCTACCGGCGTTACACTCGTGGGCATTGATCCAGAGGCGGAACAAGGGCTATCTTTTATTGCGGAAGCGGTCACGGAAGGGCGGTACCTGGAATCCCCCGGGGATCACGGCCTGCTACTCGGTCGCAAGCTGGCCGAACGACTGGAAACTTCGCTCGGCAAACGGGTTGTCCTTATGAGTCAGGACATCAACAATGAGATCGCCGACCGTGGTTTTCGCGTGGTAGGCATTTTTGATGCAACGATGGATGCTACTGAAACCGCGTATGTCTTTGTTGGTCGCACACTTGCCCAGGATATGTTGAAACTGGGGGAAAATGTCTCGGAGCTTGCACTGGTCGTGGATGACCGCCATGATCTGGCCGGTGTATTCCAGCACCTCACCCATAAGGCCCGTGGGCTGGACGTCCAACCCTGGACAAAGCTGGAGCCAGTACTTGTTTTGACGGTAAAGATGTACCAGGGGACTCTGCTGATCTGGTTCGTAGTTGTGTTTCTGGCCATGTCCTTCGGCCTGGTCAATACCTTACTTATGGCCGTGTTTGAGCGTACGCGAGAAATCGGCCTTTTCCAGGCATTGGGTATGCGCCCGGGATTCATTCTGAGCCAGGTATTGTTAGAATCCCTGACTCTTTTGATAACAGGTTTGTTTGCCGGCAATCTGCTCGCATGGGCGACCATTGCCTCCCTTGGCGACGGCCTGAATCTTTCCGCCTTTGCCGAGGGTCTTGAGTGGGCCGGAATCAGTAGCATCATATACCCGCTGGTTGCGGCCTCGGACATAATTACCGCCAATCTTCTCGTCATCGTTTTAGGTATCATTGCCAGTCTTTACCCGGCTTGGCGCGCCTCTCGTTATGTGCCGGTAGAGGCAATTACCAGGACTTAAAAGATGGAACTCACAGTCATTTGCAGAAGTCTATCCAAGATTTATCGGCAGGATGCCATTGAAGCACATGCGCTCTCAAATATAGATTTGGATATACCAAAGGGTGATTTCCTCTGCCTGTCAGGGCCGTCCGGTTCGGGCAAAACCACGCTGTTGAATATGATCGGCGGGCTGGACGCGCCAACCAGTGGTGAAATCACCGTGGCAGGCCAACGCGTGGATCTGATGACCCAAGCACGGCTTGCATCAATGCGCCTGATGCATCTCGGTTTCGTGTTCCAGGCCTTCAATCTAATCCCGGTCCTCACAGCCCGGGAAAACGTTGAGTTCGTGATGCAACTACAGGGGATTGGCCAAAAAGAGCATCGTGCCAGGACGCTGGCCATACTCAGGGAGGTCGGCCTGGAAGGATTGGAAAACCGCAAACCAGCGGAACTTTCCGGCGGCCAGCAACAGCGTGTGGCTGTAGCCCGTGCAATAGTTTCCGGGCCAAGCCTGGTACTTGCGGATGAGCCGACCGCAAACCTGGATTCATACAA
>Ga0114923_10003258_pt1 | contig 10965 bp, 9 predicted proteins | sample SumtaG_FD_89578 | JGI IMG/M metagenome (GOLD analysis project Ga0114923, IMG submission 89578) | Deep subsurface microbial communities from Indian Ocean to uncover new lineages of life (NeLLi) - Sumatra_00157 metaG | ecosystem: Environmental > Aquatic > Marine > Oceanic > Sediment | place: near...
ATTGGGGTTCAAATATGTGGATTTTTATGGGCATAGGAATGGCTATCTTTGTTTTAATAGTAATTATAATCATATTTTATTACTTATTTGCTCACCGATCACGAACCAATAAAGTATATGTTACGAGCCAAATTAAAAATCAAGAATCTGTTAAAAAAAAAGTTGATGTGGAAGTAAAGCATGATGAGAGTCATTTTTGCCCAAACTGTGGGGAGAAAATAGAAGAGAAAACGGTCATATGTCCAACCTGCGGAAGTGAAATTTAAGCAAGTTCGCAGTAGAGTTTAATGACTGGTTAATTTTATTAGAGTACAGAACGAGTAGAATATTATATGTATTCTTCCTATGAATTAGGCGACGAATTCATTACATCTCGTCCATATAAGATTAAAAGAAATCCGAGTATTTGGGTGATTATTTGAAACTTATAATTTTATCCATCTGTTATTCCTTAAGTACCTGAAAACCACATTTATAATTTATTATCATTAAATAGATTATTGAAAAAATTCACTAATCAACTAGATTATGAATAAATATGAAAAAATTAATGCTGAAAGTCTTTACTTTTCAAAGGCAAGTAACATTCATCCGGCAAACACTTACTTCCACTTTTCTTTTGCAAATTACAGAGATCCACGAAATGAGAATTTTGGAGTTCTGAGAGTATTAAATGACGACGAAGTCAAGCCAAATAGCGGTTTTAACACTCATCCACACCATAATATGGAAATTTTCAGTTATGTAGTTAACGGAAAACTAACACATCGCGATAGCACAGGTAACCACGAAGTTCTTAGTCGAGGACACGTACAATACATTTCAGCAGGGACAGGAGTATCGCACTCTGAACTAAACGAACAAGATGACTGGTGCCGTTTTCTTCAAATATGGATTTTACCTGAAAAAAGAGATCTACCAGTTCAATATCTCCTTCATAAATATTCCTATGAAGAAAGAAAAAACAAATTTCTACAAATTGTATGCGGTTCCAAAAGTAAGAATAGAGCTCCTATTAATATACACCAAGATGTTAACGTTTATGTATCTGAGTTAACTAATAAGAGTGAAACATTATCCTTCGAATTAGACAATGATCGCCAAGCGTATATTTACTGCTTTGAAGGAAATTTAAACCTTGGTCAATACCCTTCCTTGGGAGAACGGGACTCTTTGAAAATTTCTGGTCAGGTTAAAGTTGAGTTTACTCTTAGCTCTGATAGCGCTCACTTCATTATCATTGAGATGCAACAATAATCTTTATTACTCAGACTCACTTTAGCAACTGCTTCCTTCCCATAACTTAACATTATTCTTTATTTTATGCCTTTCCAAGAAATTATATATAAATGATCATCAGACTCAGAAATAAGAGGGTCTTCAAAAGCCCAGGTACCCTCAACACCTAATTCCCTTGCTGTAAGATCAAAATGGCTCACAGCTATTCCAATATCAAGTCGTCGAAATTTCATGTATCGTAAACCTATACCCTTTGTTGATTTAACTATATAAAAGTGAAAGATTTTCTTTTCAATTTCTTTAACAACTCTCCATGGCTGTTGATTGCTAGCAGAAGGTGCTAACCTAACGCTTTCAAGCAATGTTGTGTATTCCTCCAGATTTTCACGTGAAACTGGAGTTCTAAAATTATTCTCAAAAAACAATTTTTCCCATGCGAGTCTTTTATTAGCTCTTATAACAGTACGCGTTATCTTTTCTCTTAATTTTCTTTTAACAGAATAACCGATTGGGGTAATAGCAGGTACAATCTCCCCTGACCCGCAGTCAATTTTAGAGGAAAAAAGACTTTTATTGAAAAATCCGCCCAACCAGCAAGTACCTAACCCTATATCAGTTGCTGCTAAAATAATTGTTTCAAGTATATATCCAAAATGTTCTCTATCATATTTCGATTTCTCTACTGCCCCAACAATAAAATATTGTGCTCCTGTTATAAATCCATAAGTTCCTAAATTTTTTTTTTCTCTTGGGTCAAATTCGGGTACTGCTATGAGTTCAAATCGTATTTTTCCAACAAATTTACTAAAGGGGCTCTCAAAATCATGATTTTTTAATAAATCTAAAATCCATTCTCTTGTTTCTTCCTCAATTTTTTGTTCTACATACGTTCTACGTGATGTTCGAGATTGGATTATATTTGTTACTGGTTTGGAAAAATTCATTATATGATACTAAAACCCTTGAATGGATAATTATTTTATTATTTAATTTATTATGGTGTGTTGGAATGATGTTGGTTGACTAAAGGGATAGCTATTCTCATGGGTAGACCGGTAGAATCGTATTGATAATTCTCTGGAATAAACCGAAGGTTTTCTTTACCAAAAGAGGCTGAAATTGCTAAGATCCATGCATCTAAAATATCATCCTTGGCAACTGTTTTACGCATGAATCTTTTTAAAGCACTTTCATAGAAAGTACTATCACAATTACAATAATCCATTATTAAATTTAGCCGGTTTTTAAGCCCTTCTACCGTTTTTTTATAATGGTTAAAAGGTTTACCTGCTAATGCCATGAAACATAATTCAGGACCAGCTTCATAAAAGACATTACGAGCTTTTTTATCTTTTTGAAGTAATACATCCAATTCTCTAATTTTTCTCATTATATTCCATGTTTGTTTTGATAATCCTTTCCCTGTTTTTTCTCGGTTGGCCTGATTAGCCTCAACGTAAGTGGATTTCAGTAGAGCAGCACGACAGGGGGTGGGAAATATAGAAGATGAATGTTTTCCCCCTAAGTATTTTCGAGCCGTTACGTCAGCAGATCGCGGAGAAGGACCACCATCAATCAATCCAATCGGAATGTCTATAAGAACTAATTCAGCATCTGAATGAGTTTGCCAAAAGTCTTCGATTGTTGTAAATATTTCGATCTCCCATTTTAATAGGTTTGGTTTAGAAATGCTAACCCAACCCGCCTTACAGCCATCAATCCCAAAAAAATTAGCCAATCTACTCATGATAATTATTTTTTTAATATAACCTACTTTTGTAAAGATTTATTATCATCAATAATCTTTAGATATTTTTTAATTCATTTAATGGAATAGTTTTATCAACATATATCTCGTTTATTAAAGGTTCAAGGGAAGGGATATAACTAACAGTTATAACTTGCTTGTTGGTTTCTATCATCAATTTCAGTTAAAATTCTATAAATAAATATCATTCAAGAGTAAATAGATCTAAATAGTAATCTATTTATGTTTAAATTTCTATAGGAATAATAATGACTCAAAAAACTATCTCTCTAAACGAAAAATCATATAAAATGCTTAAAAAATTGAAGAAGGAAAATGAATCGTATTCAGATTTAATTATTCGTCTCTGTTCTATGCAAGATCCATTTTTAAAAGATCCATTACTAGAGTTTTCCGGTATTTTTAGTGATGATAATGATTTGTGGGAAGAAATCGAAAGCTTAATCAAGACTTATAGATCTTCATACTTAACAAACAATATAGAATAGTAGAATAATAGATAATAATGTTTCTCCTTGATACAAATATTATAATCGCAATTTTACGCGGTAAACAAGAAATTGTAAAAAAATATCAGAGGATATCATCAAAGAGTCAGCCCATTTATCTCACTACCTATACTATTACAGAAATTTATATTGGATTCGAAGATCAGGAATATAAACAGCAAAATCTTGAGAAATTAAACATTCAAAAAAAGCTCTTTGATAAGATGATTAATTTTTTAGAAGCTCAAAAACGAATTATATCTTTAGACTTGGAAGGTGCTAAAATTTTAGGGAAATTACTATATCAATTAAAGATTAAGGGAAATATAATACCATTTATTGATGCGATCATTGCCGCCATTGGAATATCAAGAAATTTAACTATTATTACATCTGACAAAAATCATTTCAATGCGATAAAAACTGTTAATGATAAATTAGTTGTTGAGTTTTGGTAACAGTTCCTAATCTAACCGTTAAAGTAAATGGAAAAAACGAATTTTAATTATGATTTCGATCTCCCATAGGAATGGTGTTGGTTTATAAATAAAAAAGCAAAATTCCTATAGAAACTACGTTCTTCGTTCGCAAGCTGAATAACTCTGAATTAATCATCACCGTACCAAGAGATAATGTAGAGGAAATCCTCAGAGGTTGAAATATTAGGTTGTTGAAAACTCCATTTTCCGGAAATTCCCAATTCCTTTGCGCTAAGATTAAAATGACTCACAGCTATTCCAATATCAATACGTCGAAATGTATTGTAAACTAATCCTATTTTATCTTGAGTATACACGATATAAAAGTGAAATATATTTTCATTGCCTTCTTTAACTATCCTCCATGGTTGAAAGTTTCCCGCACTTGGAGCGAGATGTACATCCTCGATTAAAGGTAGATATTTTTTTGCTTTTTCTTGTGAAAGTGGGGATGAAAAATCAGCTTCGAAAAAGAGTTTATTCCAGGGAAATCGCTTATCTGCTCTTGCATATGAACGAATCATATTTTCTCTTGATGTTCGATCTGCTGGATATCCTATCGGAGTAATGGCAGGAACAATTTCATTTTCTCTTTTTTTTATTTTAGCAGAAAACAAGGATTTGTTAAATGTACCTCCTAACCAACACGTGCCTAGCCCAAGATCAGTAGCAGCTAAAATAATTGATTCCATGATATACCCAAAATGTTCTCGATCATACTTTGAGCTCTCGACTGCACCAACAATAAAATCTTGTGCTCCTTCAATTGTTCCATATGTCCCCAGTTTTTGTTTTTCAGAAGGATCAAACTCTGGCAAACTTAATAGTTCAAATCGGGCTTTTCCAGCAAGTTCACTAAAAGGGCTATTAAAACCATTTTTTTTCATTATTTTAATCATAGCATCTCGAACGTCATCTTTAAGAATCTCACCGGAATAAGTCCTCCATGAAGTGCGCGCTTTGATAATATCCGATATTGGTTTAGAAAACATCATAATCGTAATTCTTAAAATCAAATATTAAAATACAAATTCATGAGTGTCTTTTAGCACTTCTTCATTCACACACCAAATGTAATGTCCCTCTTCAACTTTTATCTTGTGAGGTGCTTCTTGTCGGCATAAATCATTATAAGATTGTGTATAACAACGAGGGTTAAAACTACATCCAGGTGGAGGATCTATTGGACTTGGAACCTCACCTTTAAGAACAAAAGTAATTTCTCGATCCTCAGCACTAACTTCAGATCTTGACGCGAGAAGAGCTTTTGTATATGGATGCGTCGGATTAGAGAAAATCTGTTTTTTATTACCCGCTTCAACGAATTTACCAAGATACATTACAGCAATTCTATCAGCAATATGGTTTACAACAGATAAATCGTGTGTTATAAAAAGAAATCCATAATTGTACTTATTTTGCAAATCTTTAAGCAAATTGAGGATTTGAGCTTGAACAGACACATCAAGAGCAGACGTTGGTTCATCCAATATGATTAATTCTGGATTACATGCTAATGCTCTGGCAATAATGATTCGCTGCTTTTGTCCTCCTGAAAACTCATGGGGATACCTATCCATATGTTCTTGCTTTAAAGAAACTTCTTCTAATAGTCTTAATACACGTCTTCGAATAGTATCTTTATTAGATATCCCTAGAATATTTTTAAGTGGTTCAGCGATAATATCTACTACTTTCTTTTGAGGATTCAATGAAGCATCAGGATCTTGAAAAACCATTTGAATTATCTTTCTTACCTTATATGAATAATCTGATGGGAGCAGTTTATTTTTTAGCAAAATTTGACCTTCGCTTTTATCTATTAATCCTAAAATTGCCATTGCTATCGTAGTTTTTCCACATCCACTTTCTCCAACTAATCCAACAGTTTCACCTGCTTTAATCTTAAAAGTAACACCATCAACTGCTTTAACAGCACCTATTTGTTTTCTCAAAATACCATGAAGAAGAGGATAATGAACTTTTAAGTCTTTAATTTCTAATAGAGCCTCACCTTTTTCAAGAGCTTTCATTTCATCTAGATCTGGGCGTTTGATTGTTCTAAATGAAACTCGTTTAAGAATTATTGCTAGAACAAAAGAAATGATCAAGGCAATTATATTAATCTGAAAGATATTATAAAAAACATCAGCAAGGTTTATAAGAAAATTCAATGAGATAGAAATCAATCCTGGAATAGCGGCTATTAAAGCAATCAAATTTGTTACTTCATAAACTAATTGGATTTTACTCCCATATTTTACGACAAATGTAGTAATACTAATCGTTACTACAATACTTATGACATAGATTGAGATAATAATCATTTTTTCATCATCAGGTAAAGAAATCAAACTGGTTAGGAAAACTTTGAGAAAAAGATTAAGGAAAATACCTATCCCACTTAGGATAACTTGAATTATTGCAATTGTAATGAGAGAGCTTTTCATATCTTTCTTATAAAACCTCATATACATTAAGGTTCCAATAATAATATTAGTAATAATCACAAAAACATCAATTAAGTTAAATATATAAAAAAAATCAAAATTAAATAGAAAAAAGGAAATAAAAATTCCTAAAAGATTGAATATTAACCATATAAGATTTAAAATAATTAAGGGAGAGTTCTTTTTTTTTTCTTTTTGAAACAACATTTCATTAAAATTGCTCAAAGAAGCTTCTAGTTTCAATATTAATTTTTTATATGAATTTAGTAAAACAATTCCAGCTATAAAAACAACAATTACGACAATTATTTGAATCCAAGGTTCATTTCTAATAGTTTGTAATAACAAAATTAATCACGCTCTCTAATTATTTTTAAATATTAATTTTCTATTTGATCTTTATATTCAGGATCATAGAGATGACATGCTACATAATAATTTGGTTCAATTTCTAAACTTTTTGGTATTATTGAATCACATATTTCAAATTGATATTGACATCGTGGATGAAAACGACAACCTGAAGGAGGATATATTAAATTTGGAACTGATCCACGAATGACTTCTAATTTCTCTCTTTCTTCTCCCACTTTTGGAATCGAACTCAAGAGTGCTTTAGTATATGGGTGTAAGGGAGATCTGAATATTTTGTTTCTTATTCCATATTCCACAATATAACCACTATACATCACCGCTACTTTATCACTTACCTTTGAAATAATTCCTAAGTCATGTGTAATAAATAATATTGAAGTTTCATATTTTTTCAATAAATCCTTCATAAGCTTTAGTATTTGATTCTGAACAGTTACATCCAAAGCAGTAGTAGGTTCATCTGCTATCAATAAACTTGGACTACACGCAAGAGCCATAGCAATTTGGACTCTTTGTCTCATACCTCCACTTAATTCATGTGGAAATAGCTCATAGATTCTTTCAGCATTAGGAATATTTAAATCTTTTAACATTTTTATGCTCCAGTCACGAGCAATTCCATACATACTTTTATTGGGATCCTTTAAAGCTTCTAAATTCAATTCCTTATCCATATGCAGAAGATAAACTTCAGATATCTGTTTTCCAATTTTAAAAACCGGATTTAAGGAAAGTAAAGGATCTTGAAAGATCATTGTGATTTCTTTTCCTCGATATTTTAACATTTCTTCCTCATTTTTTTTCAATAAGTCTTCTCCTTTATAAATAATCCGTCCGGCTTCAATTACACCCGGATCTCTTATTATTTGAAGAATAGATAATGCTGTGACTGTTTTTCCACAACCTGTTTCCCCAACTAAACCTAATACTTCACCTTTCTTTATCTCTAGAGATATTTTCTCTAAAGCTTTCACGACTCCTTCTTCCGTGTAGAAATAAGTTTTAAGATCCTCAACTTCCAAAATTATATCTTTCACTTCTTCCCTGCGATCTTCTTCCTTCTTTTTAATTGCCTTTTGAAGTCCTCGATAATTTATTTCACCACTTTCAGGTAAAGATTTATATTTTAGGAAATAAAAATATGAAACACCATAAATTCCAATACTAGTAATTATTTGAACTCGGAAATCTAAGAAAAAACTACCAAAATTGAAAAAGTTACCTAAATACGCCCCAAAAAGAAAGATGAGGAAGGACCATAAAAAGTATGTAATAAAACTACTAATGATTAATACTTTTTTTAACGCAGATTCAGTTATTCTAGCGTCAATATCTCTCATTCTATTCCTAAAATAAGTGAAAAGAATACAAAAAAATACGATTCCGAATTCACTAATAAAACTAATATAGAAAATATCGTTAAACTTTAATGGTGAAACTAGTAATGAGATGATCGCTCTATCAAGAGGTTCGATGTATAATGAAATGTTAAAGATGTCAAGAAGATCGATAAAGAAAAACAACAACGATAGTACTAAACATAAAATTACGAATATTACGGTCCATTTCTTAAACTCTTTGCTGATTTTTTGATTTTTTCTTGACACTAATGCTCTATAAAATAGAGTGAATAACAGAACTTCTAAACCAAATAGAAAGGGATCTCTATACAACGCGGTAAAGATAACATGAAAAGATTCTAACATTTGAAAGAGAAACTTAATCCCAAATATTATTCCAAAACAAATCAAACAACTAATTCTTGCACTTCTACCAAAAGATTTTGCATCAATTCTAAACTCCCTTGGAGTAAGTCTATAAATAAAATAAAAGCCTATAATTAGAATTATTATTAGAAATATAGTTTCTAATAACGCCATTAACGGATTAATCGTAACAATTATCTGAAATATCATTTTTATATTTTGATGTATTTTTATTTATATTTTTAATCTAGGATCTATAGCATCTCTTAAACCATCACCAATTAACATTGCCGCAATTGCAAAAAGACCCGTACATAGACCGGGTATGAGAAAAGCCAGGATATTTGGCTTATAAATATTGCCCCATGCTATATCTTGCCCCCAATTTGGAATTTGGGCATTAACTAGACCGAGAAATGAAATTGCGGCTATTCCTAGCATAGTGATTGCCATTTGTCCAAAAAAAGTTAATATCATTGCGGGTAACGCATTTGGGAGAATATGTGAAAACATAACTTTAAATTTTAATGCACCTCCTGTTTTAGCAGCCTTAACGTACAGCATTTCTCTTATTTGCAAAACTAATGATCTCATAAATCTTAAATTTCCAGCAATTGCAAAGCTTCCCCAGATCAATAACATGTCGATCAAGTTTAAACCAAAAATCTGTGTTAAAATTAACACTATTACTAAAACGGGTATGGAATATATTAAATCCACAATTCGCATTACAATATAATCCACTTTACCGCCAAAATATGCTGAGATGGTCCCTAATATTAATCCCCCCCCAACTGCAATTCCAGTAGGGAGTATAGCCATAAATAATGAAGTTCGAGCACCCCACAGCATTCTTGCTAAAACATCGTACCCACTTCTTGTAGTTCCTAATGGGTGCTCAGGACTCGGAAGCATATAAGGAACACCCGGAATTGAGGGAGGTACCATTTCCTGTAAAGGATATTGTGTTAGCCATGGTACATAAATACCCATGAATACAAAACTAATTATAATTAAAGCACCTGCTATTGTTAAATAAGTAAGTAAATGACGAAAAAACCTTCTTTTAGATCTTATTTTCTCAATTTCATATTCTTGCTCAGAGAATTCAGGAATTCTCGTGCCTGGAAGTAGATAAAATTTAATTAATGATAAAATTCTCGGTTTGTCATTTTTTTCCTTAATTCTATCAATTTCTTTTTCTATTTTAATCAAAAAAATTACCTTTATTTTATTTTTATGTTTTTTTTCAATTATAGATAATCCTAGGATCGATAATGGTGTACATCACATCAGCAATTAAATTACTACTTAATAGGATTACTGTAGCAACCATTACACATCCATTTATTACTGGAATATTACCTGAAATTATCGAATTAAAGAAAGTGGACCCAAATCCAGGATATTCAAATATAATTTCAATAAATAAAGACCCCAATAGAGCACTAGCAGTCCCTCCAATGATAAGATTGCTAGTAGGAATTAATGCATTACGAAGTGCGTGTTTATTAATGATTTCTTTTTCAGGAACACCTTTAGCACGTGCAGTTCTTATGTAGTCCTGATTTAACACATCCAACATGCTGGACCTTGTTTGTCTTGTAATACCGGCAAGACTTACTAATGTCATCGAAAGCGCAGGAAGTAGAAAGTGACCTATTGTATCCCAAAAATATAGAGGCTCATTGAATATAATACTATCAAGAAGTCTAAACTTTGTGCCATATGTATTTAAATAAGACATTATTGGAAAAATTCCAACAATACAGATTAATATTCCGGAAATAAGCAAAAATATATAATTTTTAGTTGTCTGTTGTTCCTGTTTCCGGAGTTTATTACCGCGATAAATTAGGTAAAATCCTCCAATCACTAAAAAAACGATCATTACCATGACAAACAAACTAAATGGAGGAGGTATGGCATCTGGAAAAGCTGGATCCAACAACACATTATTAGCTTTATAAATACCCATATCAAATTCGTAAAAGGTTGCTTCATATAATGCTATACCAAATAAATATTGAAGCAAGATAGCGATCCAAAAACTAGGAAATCCCGCACCAATTACTGCTATAGATCGAATTAAAATATCTTTCTTCTGTTTCCTAATTTTTGCAGATGTACTCCCTAGTTTAACAGCAATTATGGGTATTATAAAAATGGGAATAATAATCATCTCAAGCGTTCTTGGAAGAACTGATATAATTATATCAGTAACCAACCAACCCTCAAATTTACCACTATAAGATTCCCCCCAATTACCTGTGAAAAAATCTCGAAAGTAATTTATAAATTGAATATGAAGTGGATCATTTAATCCTAATCTTTCCATTTCATTATAATAAATTTGTATATCCCATGCAGTCATCTCCGATTGTAAAGGATTTATTGCCATTGCGTTAGATAAAAGCCACGTGATTACTAAAACAGCAAATAACATTGGAATAATCATGA